>BNJU01003036.1_pt1 | contig 57160 bp, 84 predicted proteins | sample 8539281 | NCBI WGS metagenome assembly BNJU01 (sample SAMD00202456, study PRJDB9452) | human saliva metagenome | isolation source: human saliva | place: Japan
AATTGAATCAAGTAATGACACAACGCTGTCATAACTTGATTTGCCCCTAAACCCGAATCACGAAGCAACATGCCGGTCTCTGCCACTGCAGCGGCGAACTTCATATTATCAGACATCTCGGTTTTGATGGATTCAGTTGTAACAGGGTAGTTGAGTTCCTTACTTGTTTCGGAATCAGGCTCCTTATATCTTACTGCAATATTTAAAAGATCATTTGAATCATTAGCGACACTGGTTTGATATTTAAGGTCTGAACCTATTTCCATAGGTGAATCATTGTCAACTATTTCATATAATACGGTTACTCTATGTCCCTGAGCCTATTTCACCGCCATCCTTTGGTGTCATCCTCAAAGTCCTCATCATCCATGATACGATTTTCGTAGCCTATCAGTCTGTATCCCTTTATAAATTTAGGGATTGAAATTCCAACTGGAACTTTACATCCTTTGCTACAGTAAAGAAGTTTGCACCAAGCTCTTCTGAAAGTACTTTCTTTGCTTCAAATCTTGAATCAATATATGAATAATTTCCGTTTCCGTTGTCAGCCAGTGCTTCCATCTTATTGTCCTTTATATTCTCAGTACCGAATCCCAGAACGGAAAGAAATACACCGCTTTCTTTTTCTTTCTTTATAAGTCTTGTAAGTTCGCCTTCACTTGTGATTCCGACATTTCAGATCACCGTCGGTAGCAAGTATAACTCTGTTATTTCCGTCTGCTTTAAAGTATTTTCCGGCAATTTCATAAGCTGTCTTGATACCTTCAGATCCTGCAGTACTTCCTCCGGCTTCCAAATCTTCTATAGCAGCCATTATTTCTTTTGAATCCGATCCCTTTGCACCTTCAAGCACAACCTGATCGCTTCCTGCATATGTAACTATGGAAACAGTATCATTTTCTTTTAACTGTTCGCAAAGAAGCAAGAATGCATTTTTAACAAGAGGCAATTTGTTCGGTTCTTCCATAGATCCTGATACATCTATAAGGAATACAAGATTTGAAGGTTTCTTTTCAAGTTCCTCCATACTTTTAGCCTGCATTCCTACCATCATCAGCTTGGTATCCGGATTCCATGGACATGCGGAAATTTCAGTAGTTACCGAGAAAGGCTCACCTTCATTTGGCTGCGGATAGTCATAGTGGAAATAATTGAGCATTTCCTCAATCCTTACCGCATCGGCCGGAGGCAATTCTCCCGAATTTATAAATCGCCTGATATTTGCATAAGACGCCGTGTCTACATCAGCTGCAAATGTGGAAAGCGGTGAAGTAGCTACAGCCTTGAAGTTACTTTCATCAACAGCATTGTATTCCTCAGTATTATAATTTGCATCATAACTTTACATAAGGAGCGGCATATTCAGCCACCTTTCCGGTATCATGAATTGCACCTTCTGTTTTTAGGGCTGTGGTCCTGAACATCCCACAAGTAAGGCAGGTGTGCTGAGGGCAAATATCAACATACCTGCACTTACCTTACAAAAACTTGATCTATTTTTTTCATATACTCATCCTCCTAATAAAACAATCAAGTGTAAAGCTTATAATAATAGTAACATTAAATACAAGATAATAAATGTAGAAGAGTGTAAGTATTTATTAAAAAAATTTAGACATAATTTATTCATCAATCTGTGCATCACTTGATTTTTCTGTAATGTCTGGGAGAAAGACCGTAGGTTTTTTTAAAGGCGTCCTTAAAAGTAGTTGCTGTCATTGAATCCGCAACTCATTGCTATATCCGTTACGGTAAGTTTTGTGGTGGCAAGCTTTGTGGCGGCCTGCTTTAACCTTACATAGTTCAGATATTCTTTAAATCTCATTCCTGTAGTATTTTTTTAAATTTTTTTACTGAGAGTAGGTATAACTTAGACCCTGCCATATCCGCAATATCATTAAGAGTTAAAGGTTTATCATAATTGTCCGTGATATACTTTGCCAATGTCAGCATATGCTCGTCGGTGGTATTTATAATAGCCGGTGTAGAACGGTTAAAAGAGCAGAGTCTGATACAGTATAGGAATAATTCTTTCAATAAAAGTCTGAGAGTCTTTGAACTGTGTTCATCATCAAGCTTATCCTCCGTAAGCATACTTTGTAAATGCTCATTTATTTTACCTTGATAAGCGGAAGGTACATGGAATACCTCTTTGCTTGAAAAAAATAGTTTTTTTAAAAGTGTCATTGTTTATATAAATATTGTCGACAAGATCACTATACTTAAAGTAAATATTTATTCTCACACATGGAGTGTCCGAAGTATATTTTGTATAGTGCATTTCTCTTGGCGGAATAAGCAAAAAATCTCCGGCATTCATCTCAAGCATTTGATTCTCTATAAAAAAAGTACATTTTGAAGCCTTGCAATAATATAATTCATAATACATATGAAAGTGATTGTCAGGCATATTAAATTTATAGCTGTTATTTCTGGTCGCGATATTTCACATAAATTCTGTCAATATCGGAATTTGATACTCTCATGAGACCTCCTTAAATCAGTAATTAAAAACATTATAACACAGTACTTAATTAAAAATAACAAAAAAACAGTAGTTTACTTTGTTTTGCACTATTTTCAGTTAGTTTTTTGGCTTAAGCTGTTGTATAAATTAGTTAAACGAAAGGCAAAAGTATGAGTGAAAGTATCAAAATGTAGCAGGGATGAAGCATTTAGAGAGAGAAGTTTAAATGGTGATATGCTTGCATTGGTTATTTATACAGGTATGCCGCTGGCGATATATCAGGGACTCAGTCAGTTGTTCAAAATATTTGACACAATAATGGCTGCCCATATAAATGCCGAATCGGTTTCCGCGGTTGCATATTTGTCACAGCTTATAGCTTTACTGTCTGCCATATCGGGCGGTCTTTCAGTAAGTGCCGGAATAAAGATTTCAAGTGCATTCGGAGAGGGCGATTATGATATGGTCAAAAAAAGAGTAAGTACTGTTTATTTGACAGCTGCAGTATTTGCGGTTTTGATGTTGGCTGTATTCATTCCGCTGACAGAACCGTTTTTAAAACTGGCGGCAACACCGGATATACTTATAAAAGCCGGTGCTTCATATTTCAGTATTGAAATTTTGACCATGGCTGTAAGTTTTATAAATAATATTTATATTGCAGTGGAGAGGTCAAGGGGGAATACATCAAGAATACTGTGGATGAATATGCTTGTACTGGTATCAAAGCTTATACTTACAGCAATATTTGTATACATATTCAACGGCGGATTGCATATGATTGCAATTGCCACCTTATTGTCTCAGAGTATATTGCTTATATTTGCAATATACAACAGTCTTGGAAAAGAAAGTATTTTCTCATTTGATTTAAAGTTTGTAAGCTTTAGAAAAAATGTGGTAAATGATATGTATCTGCTTTCAATTCCTGTTGTGGCGGAAAAGATATTTTTTCTTTGGGAAAGACCCTTATAAACAGCATGAGTACCGTATACGGAGCTTTGATGGTTGGAGCATTGGGAGTATCAAATACTCTTGGAGGAATTACAACATCACCGCAAAACGGATTTTCAAGACGGCAGCAGTGCAATAATAAGCCAGAACTTCGGTGCAGGCAAATATAGGAGAGTGTTAAGCGCATTTTATAATACTGCAATTGTAAATACCGTAATGGGATTTATAATATGCACGGCAACTTTACTGGGACTGGATTTCTTAAGTAATATTTTTGCAGGAGGAGATATTAATTTTGCAAAAAAATGATCAAAGAAGTTTACAGATACGAAGCCGTAGGCTCGTTATTCCTGGGAGTCAATGCGGCGGTGATGTCATTACTTTACGGTTTGGGAAAGACAAGGATAACAATGATTTTAAATGTGTCAAGAGTCTTTGTATTCAGAATACCGGTACTTTACTTTCTTCAAAATTTTACAAATTTAAAAGATGCAAGTATAGGTATAGTAATGATGGTAAGCAATATTTCTATAACAGTTATGTCTGTGACAGTGATTTGCTTTTGTTATAAGAAATTATAAAAAAATAAATATTTATAATAAAAAAAGAGGAGAATTATGATGAAAAAGTTAAGTTTGGCAATGGCTGTTTTATTGGCAGGTTCATTAACAGCATGTACAGGAAATGCAGGTAAGGATGTTTCAAAGGAAGCACAAACCGGAGAGAGTACAACAGCAAAGAGTGAGGACGGATCTTCAGGTCCTGTTACAATCACATTTAACTGGTGGGGCGGAGATTCCAGACATGAGGCGACAAAAAAGGCTGTAGACGCTTTTATGGCAAAGAATCCGGATATCAAGGTTGAAGTAAACTTCGGTGCATGGACAGACTGGGAGACAGCAAGGGCCTTGGAGTTCCAGTCAGGTACTGCAGCGGATCTTTCACAGATAAATATGGACTGGATCAGCAACTATGATGCAAACGGTGATACTTTCCTTGATTTAAACACTGTATCTGATATTATCGACCTTACTCAATATGACAGCGCACTTCTTGACAGATCAAAGGATTCAAAGGGCGGACTTGCAGGTGTACCTATAGCCGAGACCGGAAGAATTTTCTACTGGGATAAGACAACATTTGACGAGGCGGGTATTGATACACCTAAGTCTCTTGCAGATCTTAGAGCGGCAGGTGCCACATTTAAAGAGAAACTTGGAGATGACTATTATCCTCTGGCAATGGGACAGTATGACAGAGCAATATTTATGACATTCTATCTTCAGGCTAAATATAAGGAAGCAATCTTTAGTGACGACGGAAAGTTTAACTTCACACAAGATCAGATAAAGGACGGTATAGAGTTTATTCAGTCACTTGAAGCGGACCATGTTATTCCTTCAATAAAGACTGTAGACGGTGACGGTGCCGCAAGCTTTGATGTAAACGAGAAGTTTATCAGCGGAAAATATGCAGGTATTTTAGAGTGGGACAGCTCGGCAAGCAAGTTTAAAAAGGCATTGGGAGATGCAAGAGAACTTGTTGTAGGTGAAGAGTTTAAGGATCTTGCAGACGGAAGCAATACAGGAGTATTCACAAAGATATCAATGCTTTATGCAATATCCGCAAAATCACAGCATCCGAAGGAAGCTGCAAAGTTGCTTAACTTCCTTGTAAACGATCCTGAAGGTGTAGAGATAATCGGTACAGAAAGAGGAATACCGGCTTCAAAGGCGGCTCTTGAGCAGCTTACAAAGGCAGATAAAATAAATCCTATGACAGGCGAAGCACATAAGAAGGTGCTTGAAGCGGCCCAGTTCAGTATGAGTCCTAAGTTTGACGATTCATCACTTAAGGGTTCAAGCGGACTTTATACAGAAGTATTCGGTGGCGTAAGCTATGGAGATTACAGTGTCGAGGACGGAGCAAAGATGCTCTTTGACGGATTTAGCAAAGTAAGCAACTAAGTTTACAAAAATAAATATTTTTAATCTGACAGAGGGGGCCGTAGTTTTTACAGCCCCCTTTTTATAAGGAGAATAGTTTTGAAAAAAATAAGACATTTAAAAAGTTTTGAAAAAAATAATATAGGTTTTCTTTTTATATTACCGTGGCTTATAGGATTCTGCGTTTTTAAGCTCTATCCTTTTGCATCATCACTTTATTTCAGCTTTACGGATTTTCACCTGTTTAAGGGAATATCAAAGTATACTGTAGAAAATTATGTGGATGTATTTACAAATAAAAACGAGCTCAAGGCTTTGATTGTTACTTTTAAATATGCATTTATAACGGTACCGCTAAAGCTTGTAGCCGCACTGTTTATCGCATATATATTAAACTTTAAGATAAAGGGTGTAAACATTTTTCAGAACCGCATACTATATTCCTTCAATTCTTGGAGGTTCTGTGGCTATTTCAGTACTTTGGAAGGCATTGTTTAAAGATGGAGGACTTATTCAGACAGCATTTGCAATGGTGGGACTTCATGCACCGAGCTTTTTCTCGGATCCCAACTGGGCATTGTTTTCAATATCACTGCTTAGAATGTGGCAGTTCGGTTCGGCAATGGTTATATTCCTTGCTGCACTTAAAGGTGTTCCGGCTGAGCTTTATGAGGCGGCATCAATTGACGGTGCGGGAAAGTGGAAACAGTTTTTCTCTGTTACGGTACCGCTTATCACACCTGTAATATTTTATAATCTGATAACTCAGCTTGTACAGGCATTTCCAGGAGTTTAACGGACCGTATATCATTACACAGGGAGGTCCCAGAGGTTCAACTACTTTGATGTCACTTTTGATATACAACAATGCATTTAAAAACTATCAGATGGGTAAGGCAAGTGCTCAGGCATGGGTGTTGTTTGTTATTTTACTTGTTTTGACAGCGATAGCATTCTATTCACAAAAACGTTGGGTTTACTATGCGGATGAGGAGAGATAAAAATGAGCCTGAAGACAAAAAGAACTATACAAGTTGTGATAAGGTACACCGTTTTGATAGCGGTAGGAATATTTATGATATATCCGCTTTTATGGATGATCGGAGCGACATTTAAGCCGAATAATGAGATATTCTCAGGGCTTAATATTCTTCCGAAAAAGGCTACATTTGAAGGATATTTAAATGCAATGAAAAACTATGGCGGTGATATAAATATATGGAAGGCGATGTTAAATACCTATTCTTATGTTATACCTGCCGTAATATTTACAATAGTTTCATCCACTTTAACGGCATATGGTTTTCGGAAGATTTAAATTCTTCGGAAGAAGTGTATTATTTGCAATACTTATGTCAACACTTTTCCTGCCACAGGTGGTTTTAAATGTACCGCAGTATATTATGTACAATATTTTCGGATGGGTAGGATCAAAGCTTTATCTTCCGCTCATTGTTCCTTCAATGTTTGCTACCGAGACATATTTTGTATTTATGCTTATTCAGTTTTTAAGAAATATACCTAAGGAGCTTGAAGAAGCGGCAAAGATTGACGGATGTAATGAAATACAGACTTTGATAAAGGTAATAGTACCTATGTTAAAGCCTGCACTTGTTTCATGCGCACTTTTTAAATTTATGTGGGCAAGCAATGACTTCCTTGGACCGCTTTTGTATGTAAACAATCCTGCAAAATATCCTGCAACAATATTTGTAAAGCTTGCTATGGACTCTGATGCAGGATTTGCATGGAACAGGATACTTTCAACATCACTTATTTCAATTCTACCTTCAATAATTATATTCTTTATAGCACAGAATCAGTTTGTAGAGGGAATATCTGCAGGTGGAGTAAAGGGTTAATATGGTAAAAAAAGAAAAATATATATTACTTGATAAATATATTGATTTTTTATTGGAAAACTCGGATGCTTCTTCACCGATGTGGAATATAGAGCAGATTAGAAGCGGACGTAAAAACAAATGGAATTATATTGACGCCTGCATGATAAGCGCATATCTTGAACTTTATGAAATAAAGAAAGATAAAAAGTATCTGAACTTTTGCGATGATTTTGTATCCGCATTTGTAAACGAGGACGGAAGTATAAATACCTATGATATAGAAGAGTACAATATCGACAATATAAGACCGGGAAAGAATTTTTTTAAGCTTTTTGAGCTTACAGGTAAAAAAAAGTACAGAAAAGCTATGGATACCGTATACTCTCAGCTTAAAACCATGCCGAGGACTGATGAAGGCAATTTTTGGCATAAGAAAATTTATCCTTATCAGGTCTGGCTTGACGGACTTTATATGGCACAGCCCTTTTATATGGAGTATGAAACCGAGTATAACAGGATGAGATTTTGTATTGACAGCTTTTCACAGTTTGAAAATGTGGAAAGAATAATGAAAGATACAAATACAGGGCTGTATTATCACGGTTATGACGAATCAAGGCAGTCGCTTTGGTGTGATAAGAAAACCGGATTAAGCAAAAATTTTTGGTTGAGGTCAATAGGATGGTTTATCTTAAGCCTTGTGGATACGGCACTTGCCATAGATGAGTCATTATACTATGAATTCAGAAAATTACAGGAGATGCTTTATAATCTTGCAAACGATTTGCTTAAGTTTCAGGATGAGAGCGGAATGTTTTATCAGCTGGTAGACAGGAAAGATGATAAAGACAATTATCTTGAGACATCAGGAAGTGCACTTATTTCATATGCTTTTTTGAAAGCCGCAAGAAATAAGCTTTTACCGAAAAGATTTGAAGATATCGGGAAAAAGATATTTGACGGTATTTTGGACAGGTATCTATGTGTTGAGGGAGAAGAACTCTCACTTGGAGGAATTTGCCTTGTAGCCGGACTTGGAGGCAAGGAAAACAGAGACGGAAGTGCAGAGTATTATTACTCGGAACCGGTTGTAAAAAATGAGGCAAAGGGAGTGGCACCGCTTCTTATGGCATATACGGAAATAATAAGGTTGGGTATGGCATATGATTGACTTTGAAATTGTAAAGGTATTTAAAAGGAGTGTAACAATTGAAGTCTGTTGTGATACTCCTTATGAAAATAAAAAAATATATGATGTTTTTTATAAACGGTGAAAAGAAAATATCAACAAATAAAAAAATGTTATATCAATTTTTCGATCTTCTTCCTGACAATGATTATAATATATATATCACTTGCGAGAATAAGGATTCCGATAAAAAAAGCTTTCATACGGAATATGAATATGTACTTTTAAATGTAAAAGATTTCGGTGCCGCAGGTGACGGAGTAAAGACTGATTCGGTATGTATACAGGCTGCAATAAATGCCTGTCCTAAGGACGGTACCGTTTATATTCCAAAGGGAAAATATTTATGCACTCCGGTATTTTTAAAGAGCAATATAGATCTGTGGATAGATAAGGATGCCATACTTATCGGTGAAAAAGACAGAAAAAAGTATCCGATTCTGCCGGGTATGACACAATCAAGTGATGAGAATGACGAGTACAATATCGGATCATGGGAAGGCAATCCGCTGGACTGTTTTGCCGCACTTATTACAGGAATAAGTGTGGAGAATGTACTCATATTCGGTGAGGGTATACTGGACGGCAATGCCGGTATGCTTGACTGGTGGAAGGATGCAAAGAAGAAAAATATAGCATGGAGACCGAATACGGTATTTTTACATAATTGTAAAAACATAGCCATGCAGGGACTTTGTATAATGAATTCACCTTCATGGACTGTTCATCCTTATTACAGTGACAATCTTTTGTTTTTAAACAATACAATTATGAACCCTGACAATTCACCAAATACTGACGGACTTGATCCTGAAAGTTGTGAAAATGTCCTTATACTTGGTGCGGATATTTCTGTGGGAGACGATTGTGTTGCAATAAAGAGCGGAAAATACTATATGGCACTGAAGCATTATCAAGCCTGCAAAGAATATAGTTATCAGAAACTCAATATTCAGAAAAGGTCACGGAAGTGTGACTATAGGTTCCGAGGTTGCAGCAGGAGTATATGATGTAAGAGTGGAAAAATGTATATTTGAAGGTACGGACAGAGGGCTTAGAATAAAGACCAGAAGAGGCAGAGGAGAGAAATCCGTACTTGATAATATTTGTTTTGAGAATATTCTTATGAAAGATGTATGCATGCCTTTTACCGCAAATATGTTCTATTTCTGTGATCCTGACGGACATTCCGATTATGTACAAAATCAGGATAAGATGGAAGTCAATGAAAAGACTCCGAAGATCGGGAAAATAGCGGCAAGAGATATAAGATGTGAAAATGTAAAAAATATATTTGCATGTTTGTATGGACTGCCTGAGATGCCTATTGAGGAAATTGTGCTTGAAAATATTACCTTAAACTTTGATAAGGACGAGAATATAAAGCCGGTTGTTCCGATAATGATGGACAATTTCCCGACTATGTGTAAAAGAGGAATATTTGCAAAAGAATATAAAAAGCTGATATTAAAAAAATATAGAAATTACAGGCAGTAAAGATGAGTAATCCTTTTTATGGAAAATATTGAGGATTGTGAATGTATAGGGGTGAGTTTTAATTGATAATAGAAGACAATAAAATAATAATCAAAGTCGGAAAAAGAGACTGTGATTACAGCAGCTTTAAGAGAGTGTATGCACTCTCTTAATTTTGATAGATACAGTTAATAAAAAGATAGAGATAATACTTACAGATGAAAAAAATACTTTTGAGCAGGTGATTATTACAAAACCTGATATCTTATTGAGAGCAAAAGAGGGAGTATGACCCTACAATAAGCTTTTACTATGGAATAGGCTATAAATATAAAAGTATAGGAGAGTCTGGCTATTTTGAGGAAAATAAAGGAGAGGATAAGCATTTTGCAAAAAGATGGGGCGCAACGGTTATAGTTGAAAAATCTGCATATAATTTCAGAGCCGAGAATATAAACTTTGAAAACTCTTTTAATCTGTATATGACGGAGAGTGAAATAAAAGACGGTGTTGAGAAAATCAGCAGTGAAGAATACGGACAGAGCAAATGTGAAACAAATGAAGAGAGATTATCCCTTGAAATTAAAGTGGGAGAGTATCATAATAAAGAGAGAGCGGCGGCTTTGGTCTGTGAAGCCGACAATTGTGTATTTGTAAGCTGTAATTTCAAATCAAGTCAGGACACATTATATGCAGGACATGGCAGGCAAAGATTTATTAACTGCAATATCTATGGCAATGTAGACTATATTTTCGGTGAAGAAGATGCAAGAGCCGATTTTATAAAATGTAATCTTATATGGCTCGGATATACGGGAGAGGAGGCATCTCCCGGAATAATATGTGCTCCGAAGGGAGTATTTACATTCTATAAATGCAGAATCGAAAAGAATAAGGATAAGAATTATAAAAGTCTTCCGGGATATATGGCAAGACCGTGGAGAGCAAGCGGTGCCGTATTATTTTGTAAATGTGATATAGAAAAAGAATCGGTATGTAAAGAAGGGTTTACAGAAATGAATAAAGTTACCCCTGAGGAAGTGGCTTTTTTCGAGCATGAAAATATTTGCAACGGACAGGTTTTTATTACGGACAGGGGTAAAGCGCTGTTTTAGTGATTAAAAAAAATATCATAGGGGGTATTTTGGTGGCTGTCAGTATTAAAGATAATGTAAAAAGCTCTTGCAGGTGCAAGATGTATTATACAAAACTGGATAGAGGCAAAGGAAAATGAGGTATTACATTTTATAACCGATGAAAATCATATTAAAGAAGCCGATATTTTTGAGCTGGCGGCCTTTGAGTGCGGTGTTATTCCGAAGATAACCATACTTTCCTCGGACGGTGTACAGTCGGGTGAAGTAATAGAAAAAATGAAGGGCACAATGTATTATTCGGATGTGATAATAGGCGCCACACATTATTCATTTATTACTACTGAAGCGGTAGAATACGCCTTGAAAAAAGGCTCAAGATTTCTTTCATTTCCGATGCATACAAATGATAACAGCTCTATATTTGAGAGAGAGTTTATCAGAATGAGCCCGAAGGTGGCCAAAAGAATGGGACAACCCTTAGCTGAAAAAATCACAAAAGCTGACAGAGTGGTGGTTAAAACAAAGAAAGGCACAAATGTGGCTTTTAGTGTTAAAGAAAGAAGAGCAGGCAAATAATGCCGTAGGTTTGTCTGCTCTTATAGCTTTGATAGTTGTATTCTTTGTAACAGGTGCCAAGAAAGAGTATGCTGTAAAAGACGGTACAAGACTTATGGACAATGTAGGTCCTGTAGGACTTTTGCCACAGGTTTTGGCAGCTCTTGGTGCACTTTTTACAGCAGCAGGAGTTGGTGATGTTATAGCAAAGGGCATTGAGACTATAATACCTGATAACAATAGAATTATTGCAGTTATTGTATATTGTCTTGCAATGGCACTTTTTACAGCAATTATGGAAACGGTTTTGCGGCATTCTCTGTTATTACTGTGGGTATCGGTATTCCATTCCTTATCAACCAGGGTGCAAATCCTTTAGTAGTAGGTGCTATGGGACTTACAGCAGGATATTGCGGTACTTTGATGACACCTATGGCTGCAAACTTCAATATTATGCCGGCTGCACTTCTTGAGACTAAGAACAAGTACGGAATAATAAAGATGCAATTGCCTTTTGCAATTGTTATGTTAGTTACTCACATCGTATTGATGTATATATGTGCTTTTAGATAAGCATTTGAAAGGATAGAAATATGAAATTATTATTGACGGCTTTTGATCCGTTCGGTGGTGATGCTATAAATCCTGCGCTTGAGGCAGTGAAGCTTGTAGCTGATAAAATCGGAAGATTTGATATCGTAAAGCTGGAAGTACCTACTGTATTCAGAAAGTCAATAGATACAGTAGCAAAGGCTATTGAGGAGGAAAAACCTGATGTGGTTCTTTGTATAGGACAGGCAGGTGGAAGATTTGAGATAACACCTGAGAGAGTTGCTATAAATGTGGATGATGCCAGAATAAAGGACAATGAGGGCAATCAGCCTATAGATACAAAGATTTTTGAAGACGGAGAGAATGCTTATTTTACCACACTTCCTATAAAGGCGATGGTAGAAGCAATCAGAGAGGCAAATCTTCCGGCTGCAGTATCTAATACGGCAGGAACCTTTGTATGTAATCATTTGATGTATGGTGTACTCTATACATTGGCAAAAAAATATCCTCATATAAAGGGTGGATTTACACATGTTCCTTTTATACCTGCACAGGTAGCAAGAAGAACACCTGTGGCTCCTTATATGGCACTTGAGGACATAAAGAGAGGACTTGAAGCCGCAATAGCCGCGATTGATAAAAATTTAGATGCGGATATAAATGTAAACGGTGGTAAAGAGTTTTAATAAGTTTAATAAAAGCCTGTTTCGAGAAAACGAAGCAGGTTTTTTTAATCCAAAAAGTTATGCAAAAATAAATTTATAAAATTAACAATTGTTACAGAAAAAAATATAAAAAAATACTATACTGAAAGAGTAATGAAGGTTAAAAGCTTTTACCATAAAGGAGAAGAATATGGATAAGTTTTTAAAGAATATAAATCATGAAGAAGTTTTAAAGTTGGCTGATCTGGTTCAGGCAACAGACGGACAGGTGGTTTCAAAGACTCTGGCACAGAACAAGTATGTCAGCATTACAGTTTTCGCATTCTCAAAGGGTGAGGAGATTTTCAACTCATGAGTCTGACGGAGATGCTTTGGTTACAGTGCTTGAGGGAACAGGAAAGTTTATCGTAGACGGAAAAGAATATATATTAAATGCGGGAGAGAGCGTAGTGATGCCGGCAAGAAAGCCGCATTCAGTTCATGCAATTGAGAGCTTTAAGATGCAGCTTACTGTAGTTTTTCCGTTAGAAAGATAAAATAAATTAAGTAAAGGAATAAAGATATGAGTGCAATACTGGGTCCAATACATCATTGGCTTTTTAGAAAGATAAAGATACAAAACGATTTAACAAATGCTTTAATAGCAACAGCAAAGGATAAGGGCTTGAATGTATCGGCTCTTGCCGATATAGATGAGAAGTTCGGTTCACTTCCTGAGGGCGATCTTGGAAATATAATAGATCCGACAAATATACATGGTTGGTTACAGGATAAGATAGCCATAGTAGAAAGAAGACTTGCATATGTTGCAAAGAATCTTACAGAGGGCAATGCTGATGCAATCGGCATTATATGTGAGCGCGCAAGAGCTTTCGGCAAAGAGAATGCTATCGAAAGCGGAGCTTCTCCTGTTGACGGTTTTGAGTATTATGAGAATACATTTGTAAGCGGTATGCCGTGTGACGGTGTAAATATGATTGTGAATGAGGACAGTGATGAGCTTATGTGGCAGGAAACTGTAGATATTCACAAGCAGTACTGGGATGAAGTAGGTGCAAATGTAGCACTGTTTATGAAATAAGAAATGCCATGATTGAAGGCGTGTTTGACGGTAGCGGTCTGACATATTATGCTTTGGGAAATGGCTCATATAAGTTGGTAAGGGAGTAATATGTACGGAATAGAAATTTTAGTAGATGAACACAAGAATATAGTAGAGTTTTGCAAGAGCATGAAGTCTATGTGCTGCTCAATCATAGAGGGAAATGAAGTAGATGCGAAGCTCGTAAAAGAATGCGTGGCTTTCGGTAAGACATATGCGGACCACCTTCATCACGGAAAGGAAGAGAAGATCCTTTTCAAAATAATGCTTGAAAAGCTGGGTCCTGTAGCAGATAAACTTATCAGAAACGGTATGCTTGTAGAGCATGACCTTGGAAGACTTCATATGAATGAGCTTTTAGAAGCTGCCGACAGATATGAAAAAGATCCGTCCACGTTAAATAAGCTCGATATAATTACAAATGCTGCCGGATATGCTACACTTCTTAACAGACATATAGGAAAAGAGGATGAAGTAGTATATACATTTGCCGAGAGAGCTTTATCGGCTGAGGACAAAGAGAGAGTCGATGCAGAAACTAAAGAGTTTGATGAAGATCCCTGAGAATAAAGCAAATGTGGCTAAATACCTAGAGTGGTTTGAAGGCTTTCAGAGCAAAAATATCCTGCAAGATAATAAATAAATGTATTAAAAGAATTAAGAAGAACATTTTGATCTTTATTTAAGTGAAAGTTGTTCTTCTTATTTTTCGTTTTTAAGATAGGTACTATATGAAGAGAGATTTTTAGAGAGAATAGAGGAATTAGGGTGGAAATATATCATCGGTAGTAGGAAAGTCATTAGCCGAGGATTTATGCAGTATTACATTTGATACAGTTTTATATAGAAAAAAATGTTGATACACCTTGGTCCAATGCAGATGATGAAGAACCAATTGAAGGATTAGGAGATTTTTGTTGATGAAAATATAGAATTATACAAAAAGATAAAGATGTTTTTTCAACAGATTATATGAAAAATATTTTATTTTAACAGAAGAAGCTTACGGACAGTATTTCTGGAGTGGTGAAATGTTTACTCCTTTTTAGGGAAGGTAGTACGGATTTTGAAGAATGGAATGATTTCTTCAATGATGATTTATACTCATTTAAAAAAATCTTTAATATAACTGATAATAAGGATCCGGATTTTGTTCAGCTATTTTTGGATGGATATCCTGACTGTATTTATGCTGTAAGTCAAGATGTAAACTCTGAAAAATCCAACCGTATTTGGGACTGATCATGAGGAATGGTTTATAGAAGTTGATGTTGAAGGTGATTTGGAAAAATATTTACAAAGATTCTGGACAAAAAAAGAGTTAAGAGAATATATGGAACATAGAATTGATTTATGGATACAAAGGCTAAATGGACGAAACATTTAAGAAAAAATTAGTAAACCACCGGCTAATCATGTGGTTTATTGTTTTGTCATATAAGACCTCATTACACAAGCTATAATCTAAAGAATAATGAGAAAATACCTGCCCAGATAATGATAATACTTTGTTTTTCAAGAATAAGAGACAAGATTTATAATGTAAACTTTTTATTACAAGGTTAAAAACAGATATAATAAAAAAACGCAAAATGCTATATAAAAACATTAAAGTTGTTATATAATGCGATTATTACAACAATTAATAATGTCGTTAATAGGTATACATATAACAGTATAGTTGTTTAGAGAGATGATGAGTTGAAATATTATAAAAAATAAGACTTGCAAACAATACGCTTTGTATTATAAGGAATGCAACAATTACCGATGCCAAGGGAGTGCTTGAGAATACAAAGATTATCCGTGAGGAAACAGACTTCCTCCTGTCTTATCCGGATGAAATAAATTTTAGTGTTGAGGAAAAAGAGAAATTCCTTGAAGATAAAGAAAACAGCCCTTGTGAGATACAAATTTGTGCGCTTGTTGATGATAGAATTGTAGGGTTAGCAGGAATTTCTGCGGTTGGATCAAAAGACAAGGTAAAACATCGTGCAGAGTTAGGGATAAGTATTGAAAAAGCATATTATGGAAAAGGTATAGGTACTGCATTAACAAAAGGCATGTATTGAATGTGCAAAAACTGCCGGCTATAGGCAATTGGAACTTGAGGTGGTTGCTGAAAATACAAATGCGATTGCACTTTATAGAAAATTCGGATTCACGGAAACCGGTCGTAATCCGAGAGGCTTTTGTTCTCGTTATACCGGATGGCAAGAACTTATATCTATGTTATTGGAGTTGGATTAAATAACTATAAAAGAGGATGTCGCAAATGCGACATCCTCAAATTTTTTATCTGCTCTGTGTCCAAACACCGCTTCCGTCTACATAGTAGCGGTTGTTATCAACCCACTGATTTGTAAGCATCTTACCGAGGTTGCTTCCACCCTCTGTGCTGAGCCAATACCACTTACCTGAATATGGGCTCTTAAGCCAACCGGTCACCATATAACCTCTGTTATCAAAATAGTACCAGTTGCCGCCTATCTGCTGCCAGTTGTTTGTTGTATATGTTCTGTCGGCATTGATATACCACCAGCCTACATTGTCCTTTAACCAAGCACCTGTGTTACCTGCACTTGAACCGTTAGGTCCTGTACCGTTTCCGCCATTTGAACTTGTCTGTCCGCCAAGAGCTTGCTAAAACATCTTCGTCTACATCAAACTCATCTGACTCTGTCCAGTTACCCTTAGTACCGTTGCTTGCAGCTGCACGAATCTTTACAGTATAGCTTCCCTTACCGTACTCACGGATCTTGCTGCGGAAGTCATAGCTTGTTCCTGATGTTGTGATATTGTCCTTGATTGAATTGTTACGATAAAGCTTTACTTCATATTGCTTTGCGTAATTTGCACTTTCCCATGTAACTACAGGACTGTCATCATCACCCCATGAAATATCGTTTACTTCCAATGCACCGCTATCGCCTGCGCTTGTCTTTGGAAGAGTTACTGTGATTGACATGTTTCCGCTTGTTGTAGAAACTTTAGAGATTGTAGCACCCTTACCTGTAGCATCACTAAGTGTAACATTACCTGAAGGTGTTCCCTTGAAATGTATAGTCCTCATCAGGCTTTACCTTTATAGTAACTTTCGGCTTCTTACCGAAGTCTGTGTTTGTAATAGAAGAGACTTTTACATCGTCAACTCCTGTACTGTCACTGTCTACATCAATGTTTCCGGAATTCATACCCGGTGCAAGATCGTAATTTATTTTGATCTTTACATTCTGTACAACTGTCTTTGTGTTTCTGGCAAAAGCCACACCGGCCATTCCAAGAATCATGGAAGCCGTTAAAACAACTGAAGCCACTTTTTTAATATGGTTTCTTATCATATGTTCCTCCATTCTGCAGGTTATCCTGCGAAATAAATCTTTTAATGTTATGACTATATTCTAAAAGTATTTTTTTAGTGGAAAAATATAGTCCTTTAGAGCTTAAGTTTATCTTACTATATTGTAACTAATTTTTGAATTTCAGCGAAAAATAACAGAATAAATTTTAAAGAATAACGGAATATTATTTACGGAAAGGTATTTTTATTGTAATTATCTGTATTCACATGAAAAAAATTATATTTATAAAATATCCTGTATTGCACTTGATTTCCGGGATGAAATAAGGTATAAATTAAAAATATAGTTAGGTTAACCTAATTATAAAAATAAAATAACCTAATTTATTTAGGAGGAGATAATATGTTTAAAAGAAATTTGAGTATACTTATTGCAGCCGCAGGAATGGCTTTATCACTTTGTGCATGTGCGGGAGGGAAAACTTCAGATACTCAGACTACTGCACAAAATACAGAGTCAAAGTCAATGGAGGAAACATCAAAAGCAGGTAGTGATACCATGAATAAGAAGAATGTGGTTGTTACAACTTCATTTTTACAGGATATGGTAGAACAACTTGCAGGTGACACTGTTAATGTAGAACTTATAATACCTGCCGGAGAGGATCCGCATCTATATGTTGCAAAAGCCTGAGGACTATACAAAACTTAGTTCTTCAGATCTTACTACTTTATCATGGCCTTCATTTTGAAGGGAAAATGGTGGAAGCACTTGAAGCTAAAGGTGAGGCTGTAAGCAGGAACTTTCCGAAAGATCGCATAGGAACAATGGATGAAGACGGTCAGATTATCACAGATCCTCATTTCTGGTTTGATATAGGACTTTATAAAATGGCGGTTGAAGCTGCAGGTGAGTCACTTGAAAATTTAAATCCTGAATATAAGGATCAGTATGAAGAGAATAAGACAAAAGTATTTGGAGGAACTTACAAAGCTTGATGAGTATGTAAAGGAGAATATTTCTTCAATACCTAAGGAGGCAGATATTTGATTACGCCTCATGATGCATTTAATTATTTCTCAAGAGCATATGATATAGAAGTAAAAGCACCTCAAGGTGTAAGCACCGAATCGGAGGTGGCAAATCAGGATATACAGGAAACTATAGATTTTATAGTGGAACATAAAATAAAAGCTATATTTGCGGAATCTACAACCGATCCTGCCCGTATGGAAAAGTTAAGAGAAGGTGCAGCTGCAAAGGGAGCTGATGTAAAGATTGTAAGTGGTGAAGGAAATGAGTTGTTCTCGGATTCATTGGCACCGAAGGGAGAAGACGGCGATACATATATTGATATGTATAAGCATAATGTAAAACTGATTACCGATAATTTAAAATAGTACCTTTGAGGTTTGATATGGAAAAAGTATTGATACATTTGGAAGACTTTACAATGGCATATACGGATATTCCTGTGATATGGGATATGGATCTTGATATCTATGAGGGTAGTATTACTGCAATAATAGGGACCCTAAACGGAGCCGGTAAAATCCACATTGATGAAGGGAATACTGGGGCTTATGAAGCCTATTTCAGGTAAAGTAAGTATTATGGGTAAGTCTTACAAGGAGGTATATAAGCAGATTGCTTATATACCTCAGACCACTACTGTAAATTGGAATTTTCCTACTACGGTAATTGATGTGGTGACAATGGGAAGATATGCAGGGCTTGGTTTATTTAAAAGAGTAAATGCTTCTGAAAAAGAAAAAGCTTTGCAAGCATTGAAAAAAATGAAAATGGAAGATTTTGCATCCAGACAGATTTCGGAACTTTCAGGGGGACAAAAACAAAGGGTATTCATAGCAAGGGCGATTGCTCAGAATGCCCTTATTTACTTTATGGATGAACCGCTTGCAGGGGTTGATAAGAAAACTGAGAATATAATTATAGAAACAATGAGGGAGTTTAAAAAAGAGGGGAAGACCATTATAGCGGTACACCATGATTTAAACACCCTATGCGAATATTTCGATCATGTGGTTATGGTGAATAAACAGCTTATAGCAAGCGGAAGAACCGAGGAAACCTTTGTAAAAGAAAATATAGACGCGACATATGGGGAGTAGGCTATGAATATAAGTATTATTACACAGTATTCGTTTATTGTGGTTGCGATAGGAACAATGCTGCTTGCCATGGCAACAGGTATAGTCGGAACGATAAGTATTTTAAAGGGGCAAAGTCTGATAGGTGATGCTGTGGGGCATGCATCACTTCCCGGAATAATTTTGGCATTTATGATATCCGGAAGAAAAAGTGCGGTTATTTTAATGCTCGGTGCAATATTGGCAGGTATAGTTGCTTTTATGCTGATTCAGATTATTTCGGAAGGTTCCAAGATAGAAGCAGATACTGCAATGGCTGTAATTTTATCCGCAATGTTCGGTATGGGTATGGTATTAAAAAGTTATATACAGGGCAATTCGAAATATCAGGGAGCTTCGCAGTCGGGGCTTGCAAGCTATATATTCGGACAGGCGGCATATATACTGAGAGAGGATGTTTATATAATACTTGCAGTATCTGTCATATCTCTTGCCCTGTTTATACTGTTTTACAAAGAGATAAAGGTATATGTCTTTGATATGGTTTATGCGTATACAATAGGGATAAATTCAAGACTTACCTCTCTTCTTATAATGATAATAACAATGATTTTTGATTGCGGCAGGTCTAAAGGCGGTGGGGGCAATTCTTATAAGCAGTATGCTTATAACTCCTGCCGTTACAGGTTTGCAATGGAGTAATAGTTATGAGAAGGTATTGGTGATTGCGGCGGTAACGGGAGCCGTATCTGCATTTTTCGGTACTTTTATAAGCAGTGCGGTTAAGGGATTTTCTACAGGACCAAGCATTATACTTATTATGTCTGTAATTGCACTCTTTTCTGTATTGTTTGCACCGAGAGGTATTGTGAGAATGCTTTTAAATATTAGGAAGATGAGGGTAGGGAAATGATTGAATCTTTGTATATTCTTATAATAACCTCACTTGCCTGTGCTGTTTTGGGAGTGTTTTTAGTGTTAAGAAGACTTTCAATGGTTTCCGATGCAATCTCACATTCCGTACTTCTTGGAATAGTTATAGGATATTTTGTTACTAAAGATATAGGGAGTGTTTTTATTAATAATAGGAGCAAGTCTTTTTCGGTGTATTGACGACTGTTTGTATAGAGTTACTGATAAAAAGTAAAAGAGTGACGGAAGATGCTTCTGTAGGTATAATTTTTCCGCTGTTTTTTTCGATAGCCGTTATACTTATTACAAGATATGCAAGAAATGTACATCTGGATACTGAGGTGGTTTTGATTGGAGAAATTATACTTGCTCCCGCTTCATAGAATAAATTTCCTTGGTATCAGTCTTCCAAAGGCTTTGGTGCAGATGAGTTTTGTGCTTTTGATAAACGCAGCATTTATAGCGGTATTTTATAGAAAACTTAAGATAAGTTCATTTGATCCGGTATATGCGGGAGTGGCAGGTATTGCAGGTACGGGCCTTTATTATGTTTTTATGGCATTGGTTTCATTTACCGCAGTTTCGGCATTTGAATCTGTAGGGTGCGATACTTGCAATATGCTTTCTTTATTTCACCGGCTGCAAGTGCATATCTGATATCAAAGGATCTGAAAATAACTATATTTTTGGCGGCTGTATATGCAGTAGTTAATTCTTGCATTGGATATTTTCTTGCTGTAAAATTTAATGTATCCATGTCGGGAATGTGTGCTGTGGTTTCAGGCTTAACATTTATGATAACCATTGCAGTATATCCCGGCGGAATCATCACTAAGATGATAAGATATATTAAAAACAAAAATCGTTTCAGTAGAGAACTTTCTGATTTTACATATAGATAATCATACAGGAAAGAAAAAAATGCTCTCGGTGAACTGGGATACAGTACAATCAGAGAGCATATTGCCTGGTCCGACAGGAAGCTCAAATATGTTTTGGACAAGCTGATAAAAAAGGGATATGTTTATCGTGCAAAAGAAAGAGGTGTATATTCTCTGACTGAAACAGGTAAAAAATTATGTAATGATATAAGAAAACATTACGGACTTAGAGTAAGGAAAATGATATGGCTAAGATAGACACCGGTAGAGATGATTATATATCAGCAATTTATGAGCTTATTGAAAAAAAGGAAACTGCAACAAATAAAAAGATTGCAGAGATTTTGGGGGTAAAAGCTGCATCTGTAAGTGAGATGTTAAAAAACTGGTAGAAGAGGGTGAAGTATATACTGAGAATAAGTCGATTCTTTTGACGGAGACAGGTAAAATAAGAGCCAGAACATTGCTTACAAAAGCATAGATTGTGGGAATTGTTTCTGGTGGAATATCTGGGTTATTCATGGCAGGATGTTCATGAGGATGCAAAAAGCTTTTGGAGTATGTAACTCAAACGGACTAAAGGACAGATTAAATGAATTTTTAAAAAAACCTATGCACTGTCCGCATGGAAATGAAATATACGAAAAATCATCCTGATACCGATAAATTAAAAAGCTCTCGGAGGTATCAAAAGGTATTTCATGTCGCCTTCATAAAGTTGAAGATGACAGAGATTTGATTGAATATCTGGAAGAAAAAAAGATTGCTTTAGGAGATGAATTTGTAGTAAAGGATATTGATGATTTTGACGATTCAATACTTGTAAGCTCTGCAAGTGAAGATAAGCATATTGCAGGGAAAGCGGCAGTAAGGATGATGGTTGAAATTATTTAATTTTTTTTGGAGGATGGAAATTTGAAATTTGGTGTAAGAGCTCACGACTTCGGGAAATATGATGCAAAAATTCTTGCAGAGAAGATTAGAGAAAACGGGTTTGAAGCTGTTCATTTGGCTGTAAAAAAATCTTTTACCGGGAATGACCGGAAATATTGATGTAAAGCAGGAGGATATTGAATATATAAAAGATGCTTTTTGCGGAATGGAAATAAGTGTTTTGGGCAGCTATATCGACTTTACCACGGATGATGAAGATGTATGGGAAAAGCATAGAGATGAGTTTGTTGCGGCACTTAAAATAAGTAAACCTCTTGGAGCATTATATGTAGGAAGTGAAAGTTCTTACGGAGAAGTGGATATGGAAAATAAGGTAAGGCTTTTTCCGAAGCTTATAAAAAGACTTGATGATGTTTTAAATGAAGCCGATAAATATGATGCCTATGTTGCAATGGAGCCTGTGGCATCACATACGCTTTATAATGCAGAATGTACGGCTAAGATGTTGAATACATTAAGCAGTGAGAGATTAAAGATAATATTCGATCCTTTGAATGTACTTACAAAGGAGAGAGTGGATTCACAGGAAGCTCTTTGGAAAGAATGTATAGATGCATTCGGAAAGGAAACAAAAATTATTCATTTAAAAGACGGAGTTTTCCCGATAAAGGCAGACATGTGGCATGTAAGCTCGGTGAAGGTATTATGAGATATGATATCATTAAAGACTGGCTTAAAAAAGAAAAACCGGATATCAGCGTAATAAGAGAAGAAGAAAGAGCTGAATATGCAAAAGAAGATCTTGCATTTATGAAAAATCTTTTCAGATAAAAAGGGGCTGTAGCATTTGCTACAGCCTCTAAAAATTTATAAATCTTTTAAAGTATTAGTTCACTTTGGGCGGCAGCTACTAAAGCCTTACCTGCCTCATTTGTCTCATACTTCTTGAAGTTCTTTGCGAATCTTGAAGCAAGATCCTTTGCCTTGATTTCCCAATCTGCGACATTTGCATATGTATCTCTTGGGTCAAGAATCTTTGTATCAACGCCTTCAAGCTCTGTTGGAACCTCGAAATCAAAGTAAGGAATCTTCTTTGTAGGAGCATTCTTGATAGCACCGCTAAGGATTCCGTCGATGATACCACGAGTGTCCTTTGATAGAAATTCTCTTCCTGTTCCGTTCCATCCTGTATTTACAAGATAAGCCTTTGAACCGTTCTTTTCCATTCTCTTTACAAGCTCTTCGGCATACTTTGTCGGATGAAGCTCAAGGAATGCCTGTCCGAAGCAAGCTGAGAATGTAGGTGTAGGCTCTGTAATACCACGCTCTGTACCTGCAAGCTTAGCTGTAAATCCGCTGAGGAAGTAGTACTGTGTCTGCTCAGGTGTAAGGATTGATACAGGAGGAAGTACTCCGAATGCATCTGCTGAAAGGAAGATTACATTCTCTGCAGCAGGACCGTGTGATATAGGTTTAACTATATTCTCGATATGGTCGATAGGATATGAAACTCTTGTGTTCTCTGTCTTACTTCCGTCATTAAAGTCGATCTTGCCGTTCTCATCAAGAGTAACATTCTCTAAAAGAGCATCTCTTCTGATAGCATTGTAGATATCAGGCTCAGATTCCTTGTCAAGGTTGATAACCTTAGCATAGCATCCGCCCTCATAGTTGAATACACCGTTGTCATCCCAACCGTGCTCATCATCACCGATAAGAAGTCTCTTAGGATCTGTTGAAAGAGTTGTCTTACCTGTTCCTGAAAGACCGAAGAAGATAGCTGTATTCTCACCGTTCATATCTGTATTTGCTGAACAGTGCATTGAAGCAATTCCCTTAAGTGGAAGATAGTAGTTCATCATTGAGAACATACCCTTCTTCATCTCACCGCCGTACCATGTGTTAAGAATAACCTGCTCACGGCTTGTGATATTGAAAGCAACAGCTGTTTCTGAATTAAGACCAAGCTCCTTGTAGTTGGCTACCTTTGCCTTTTGATGCATTGTAAACTACGAAGTCAGGCTTGAAGTTCTCAAGTTCCCTCAGCAGTTGGCTGAATAAACATATTTGTAACGAAATGTGCCTGCCAAGCAACTTCCACGATGAAACGAACTGACATTCTTGTGTCCTTGTTTGCACCACAGAAAGCATCTACTACATAAAAGCTTCTTGTTTGAAAGCTCATTCTTTGCAAGGTCCTTTAAGACTTTCCAAGAATCCTCTGAAAGCGGATGGTTGTCATTTGCATAATCTGCTGATGTCCACCAAACTGTATCTTTTGAATTCTCATCCATAACTATAAATTTATCTTTAGGGGAACGACCTGTATAGATACCTGTTAATACGTTAACGGCACCAAGCTCACTAACCTGTCCCTTTTTCATAGCCTGATAATGCAGAATCTGTCTCGGCTGCAAATAATTCATCATAAGATGGATTGTGTACTATCTCTGTAGTGCCTGTGATGCCATACTGAGTTAAATCAATATTTGCCATAATAATCCTCTTTTCTATAATTCATTTATTTTGTTATCATGAAACCCGGGTGAAAAGGTATTTTTCCCCTTGATACAAAATATAAAGTTATGTACTCTTTCAAGTACAATAACCTTATTAGAAATATACATAACAATTTGGAAAAAGCAATAATATTTTTGAACTTTGTTAAAAAAATACGAAATAAAAAAAGCACTGAACGAATCAGCGCTTTAAAATAATCAAAATATTATATTTTTGATATCTGTGAAATAGCATTTTCCTTGACCATTACTTTGAAAATGTTCTTTATAATAGTCTTCACTGAATGCGGTAGCGGAAAGCTTTACACCGTATTCTGAAAGAATATTTGCTGCCGAGGCGAAATCCTTTTTATTCTCATTCTTTTTTAGAACCAGAATAAAGCGTTTATTTACCTCATCCTTGTATAAAGTGTTTTCACCGGAATAGATCTTTTACCGCCTTTGCAGCCTCTATAAGTTCATCTAAAGTTTCAAAAGAGTATGCTCTTAAATAGCTTTCCTGTTCTTCGGACTTATCAGTTTCATCAAGATCGAGCGCACCCTCTAAAAGATTATTAAACTTCATATCAAAAGAGGCAAACACATCATCGGCCATAGTCGGAGAGAACTTTGCAAAACGCGTATCCAGCTCATCCGGATCGTCAACTTTTGTTACATATATAATAATGCTTTCGTTTGAAAGCGGAACCGCCTCTATCATCAGAGGAGAGTCATCCGCATCAAATCCTACCTCGTAAGAGGCTTTGCTCAGCATTTCCTGAAACAATGCCTTGGCATTGTCACTGCCGTAGGCCAATTCAACTACATTTAAATTTCTGTTTTCCAAATCCACATTTGACAGTGTACATCTTATCTGATTGGTACTAATCCTTTCAATTCTCAAGGTATCACCCCTTTCTATAGGAATTGTACAAATATATTGTACTTATGTTTTACAATTATGTAAAGAGAGTAAGTGCCTAAAGAAGAGCACAAAAAAAGCAGGTGATGGGAATCGAACCCACGTATTCAGCTTGGAAGGCTGATGTTCTACCATTGAACCACACCTGCAAAAAATTACTTTGTCATGATATCAAAACGAGAGATAAATGTCAAGTGAAAAAAATAGAATAAATATGAGCTTTTGTGTATATTTTTTTAATACATTCCTGTTTGCCTTAAAATATTTTTAGAAATAATAAAATATAATTAGATAAGTATTGAAAAGCTTATAGAAAAAAATGTTAAAATACAAGCTACATTATTAGGTTTTTGTAATTAAAACTGCATAATTCAGAGAGGAGATTTACAATGCTACTAATTGGTAATGGAAGGGTAGTTACTGGAAATCAGGAACAGCCATTGATTGAGGATGGGTCTGTAGTACTGGATGGCAACACAGTTTTAGAGGTTGGAAACTACCGTGATTTGAAGGAAAAATATGCGGATGCAACTTTTGTGGATGCAAAGGGCGGGCTCATAATGCCGGCATTCATCAACACACACGAGCATATTTATTCTGCAATGGCAAGAGGCATGAGCATCAACGGTTACAACCCAAACGGATTCTTGGAGATCCTGGACGGCTTCTGGTGGACCATGGACAGAAATTTAGACAACGAGCTCACATATCTTTCTGCTATGACTACTTATATTGACTGCATCAAGAATGGTGTTACAACTATTTTTGATCATCATGCAAGCTTCGGTGAGATCGAGGGAAGTCTTTTTGCTATTGAAAAGGCTGCGAGAGAGACAGGTGTTAGAAGCTGTCTTTGCTATGAGATATCTGATCGTGATGGCGAAGACAAGATGAAGGCGGCTGTTAAGGAAAACGTTGATTTTGCAAATTATGCAAAAAAAGACGATTCAGACATGATTGCAGGTATGATGGGAATGCACGCAAGTTTCACAATTTCTGACAAGTCAATGGAATATGCTATGTCAAGAAAGCCGGAAGATATCGGATGTCATATCCACGTGGCTGAAGGTATTGAAGATTTATATTCATGCTTAAAAGTACACAACCAAAGAATTGTTGACAGATTATATGATTGGAAAGTTCTTGGCGATAAGTCATTACTTGCACACTGTATTTATATTAACCCGCACGAGATGGATTTGATTAAGCATACAAATACATGCGTAGTACATAACCCGGAGTCAAACATGGGTAATGCATGCGGATGCCCTCCAACAATGGAACTCGTTCACAGAGGAATCGTATGCGGACTCGGGAAGTGACGGCTATACACATGACGTTTTAGAGTCATGGAAGGTTGCAAATGTACTTCATAAGCACCATTTATGCGATCCTAGTGCAGCTTGGAGCGAAGTTCCGAAGATGCTCTTTGAGTACAATGCAAATATTGCAAACAGATACTTTAAGAAGCCGCTTGGAGTATTAAAGCCCGGTGCAGCAGCGGATGTTATCGTTGTTGATTATACACCGAATACACCTATGAACGATTCAAATATCAACAGTCATCTGTTGTTTGGAGTATGCGGAAAAGATGTCAGAACTACAATTGCAAACGGAAATATCTTGATGAAAGATAGAGAGCTTCTTCACATTGATGAAAAAGAAGTACTTGCTAAGGTAAGAGAAGGTGCTATGAGACTTGCAAATAAGATCAATGGAAGGGGAAATGCATAATGGGCGATATAATGACACCCATTCCTTTTGATAGGATCATGGGAAGACTCCTTGAGGAGATGGAAAAAGAAGGCTCTTGTTACGGAGTAAAGAAGGCTTATAAGGCTGATAAGAATAAATTTTACACTATTTTCGGAAGAAAATTGGAGACACAGATAGGTCCTGCAGCAGGTCCTCATACACAGCTCGCACAGAATATTATCGCAGGATATTATGCAGGTGCAAGATTCTTCGAGCTTAAGACAGTTCAGAAGATGGACGGTAGAGAGCTTGCAGCTTGCGTTGCCAAGCCATGTATTACAGCTGAGGATGAGTGCTACAACTGTGAGTGGTCTACAGAGCTTACAGTTCAGGAGGCTTTTGATGAGTATATCAAGGGTTGGTTTGCACTTAAGGTTATTTCAAAAGAATGGGATCTTGGCGGTAGCGACGGCTTCCAGTTCAATATTTCAGTAGGATATGACCTTGCAGGTATTAAGCTTCTAAGGTTGATAATTTCATCAACGGAATGATGGATGCTTCAGAAACACCTATATACAAAGAGTGTAAGGAATATCTTGAGAAGAATTTAAGCAAGTTCAAGAAGTTTACAAAGGCTGATCTTGATGCTATCACTCCTGATATTGTAAATTCCGTAACAGTATCTACATTGCATGGATGTCCTCCACAGGAGATCGAGGCTATTGCATCATACCTTATTACAGAAAAGGGATTAAATACATTTGTAAAATGTAACCCTACTCTTCTTGGATATGAAGTTGCAAGAGAGATGCTTGACAGCATGGGATATGACTACATTGCGTTTACAGATCTTCACTTTAAAGAGGATTTACAGTACTCGGATGCAGTTCCTATGTTAGAGAGACTTATGGCACTCGCTTCTTCAAAGAACCTTGAGTTCGGTGTTAAGATTACAAATACATTCCCGGTTGATGTAAAGAACAATGAACTTCCGTCACAGGAAATGTATATGTCAGGAAAGTCACTTTATCCACTTTCACTTCTTGTTGCGAGAAATCTTTCAAGAAGCTTTAACGGCAAGCTTAGAATTGCATATTCAGGTGGTTGTGATTACTTCAATATAGATAAGGTTGTCGGTAGTGGAATCTGGCCTGTAACAGTGGCTACTACTATCTTGAAACCGGGCGGATATCAGAGATTTATTGAGATGTCAGAGAAGCTTGAAAAGCCTGAGATTAAGGCTTGGTCAGGAATTGATGTAGAGGCTCTTGAGAAGCTTGTTTCAGATGTTAGAAGTGATAAGCATCACGTTAAGCCTGTTAAGCCGCTTCCAAACAGAAAGTCAAGTAAGAAGGTTCCTTACCTTGATTGCTACATGGCACCTTGTGTAAACAGATGTCCTATCAATCAGGATATTACAACTTACGGAATCCTTGTTAATGAAGGAAAGTATGAGGATGCTCTTAATGTCATCTTAGAGAAGAACCCGCTTCCGTTCATGACAGGTCATATCTGTACACATACATGTCAGAGTGCTTGTACAAGAAATCACTATGAAGAAGATGTGCAGATCAGAAGAAATAAGCTTATTGCGGCACAGAACGCATTTGAAAAGGTTGTACCTACTTTAAAGAGCGCTGATAAGAAGAACTTAAAGGTTGCTGTAGTAGGTGGTGGTCCTGCAGGTATTGCAGCAGCATTCTTCCTTGCAAGAGAAGTTGTGGATGTTACTGTATTTGATGAGAGAGATACCATGGGTGGTGTTGTTGCAAACATCATTCCGGGATTCAGAATTCCTGCTGATGATATCCAGAGAGACGTAGAGCTTGCAAAGGCTTACGGAGCAAAGTTTGTTACAAACAAGAGAATTGATGATATAAATGCACTTAAGGCTGAAGGCTTTGACAAAGTTATCCTTGCAATCGGTGCTCATAAGGAGCTTCCACTTGAGCTTGAAGAAGGAAAGGCAATCAATGCACTTCACTTCTTAGAGGATTTCAAGAAGACTGAAGGAAAGATGGATCTTGGCGAGAATGTTATCGTTGTAGGTGGTGGAAACACAGCTATGGACGTTGCAAGAGCGGCTAAGAGAGTTCCGGGTGTTAAGAATGTATACCTTGCATACAGAAGAAATGCAAGATATATGCCTGCTGATGAGGAAGAACTTCACGAGGCAATTGAGGACGGTGTAGAGTTCGTTACACTTGTTTCTCCAAAATCATTCAAGGGCGGAAAGCTTGTATGTGCTAAGAATGTACTTGGTGAGCCTGATGCAAGCGGTAGAAGAGGTGTTAAGGAGACAGATGAACTTGTTGAATTACCATGTGATACACTTATCGCATCAATCGGTGAGAGTGTAAGAGGTGACTTCTACACAAACAACGGTATTGAGATTGACAAAAAGAATCTTCCTGTACTCGATCCTGTTACTCTTGAGACAAATGTTAAGGGAGTATATGCTGCAGGTGACGGTGCTAAGGGTGCATCTGTTATTGTAAAGGCTATTGCCGACAGTAAGAAGGTTTGCGAGGCTATCGTAAATCATGCAATCGGTGAGCTTAAGATTTCCGATACTACTGACGAGAAGGTATACTCATACAGAGGAATCCTTGAAGAGGTAGAGGAGAAGAAGGCTGACAACAGATGTTTAGCTTGTGACTATATTTGTGAGAATTGTACAGAGGTTTGTCCAAACAGAGCTAATGTATATGTTAATGTAAAGGGTAGCCATCAGATAGTTCATGTGGATTATATGTGCAATGAGTGCGGTAACTGTGAGACATTCTGTCCATACGCTTCTGCACCATACAAGGATAAGCTTACATTATTCGCAAGTGAAGAAGACATGCTTGATTCAGAGAATGACGGTTTTGTAATCATTAAGGGAAGCAAGGATGTTAAGGTAAGAATTGACGGACAAAATCTTGTATATAGAATAGGCGAGAGCAATGACAAGCTCAATTATAGATATGCTGAACTTATCGACACTATCTATAATGAATATGAGTATTTGCTCCTATAATATAGACTGAGATAAAATATGATATAGTTAAGATATGCCACCCTAAAAAGTGGCATATTTTTGCTATGTAAGGAGATAATATGAATAGAGTTTTTTTATTAAGGGTGGAAAAATAGTAAATTCCAAAAGAAAGCTTTGATGCGGACATACTTATTGAAGATGAGAAAATAAGTAAAATATTTAAAAAAACGGTGAGGCAGCTAAAGCTTGATGAAGGTACAAAGATAGTAGATGCTTCCGGTAAGCTTATATTCCCGGGATTTATAGATGCACATACACATTTTGACTTGCATGTGGCAGGTACGGTGACATGTGACAATTTCTATTCGGGAACAAGAGCTGCGATAAGCGGAGGAACCACAACTATTATCGATTTCGGCACCCAGTACAAGGGAGAAACTCTTAACGAAGGCATGGACAATTGGCTTAAAAAGGCTGAAGACGGAGTATTCTGTGACTATGGAATACATATGTCAATCAGTGACTGGAATGAGGAGGCAAAGCGTCAGTGTCAGGATATGATGGACAGGGGTGTTACCACTTTTAAAATTTATCTGACATATGATATTCTCCTGCATGACAATGAGGCTTTTGAAGTACTGCAAAGACTTAAGGAAGTAGGAGCCATTACCGGAGTACATTGTGAGAATGCCGGACTTATATTTGCGCTTCAGCAGGAATTTGTGGAAGCAGGATTACAGAACAAAGTTTCATCTCATTATAAGACCAGACCGGCTGCAGCTGAGGCTGAGGCTATTAACAGAATACTTCACCTTGCTGAGGTGGCAGGAAGTGATATCATTGATGTTCATCTGACATGTAAGGAAGGACTTGATGAGATAAGAGCCGCCAGAGAAAGAGGACAGAAGGTATATGCGGAGACCTGTCCGCAGTATCTTACCATGACCAACAGTCTGTATGAGTTACCGGGATTTGAAGGAGCCAAGTATGTTATAGCGCCACCGCTTAGAGAACAGTCTGATATTGACGAGCTTTGGAAGGCTATTGCGGACGGAGAAATTCAAACTGTGGCAACAGATCACTGTTCTTTTACATCCGAGCAAAAGAAACTTGGTATGGAAGATTTCAGAAAGATTCCGGGAGGAATGCCGGGTGTAGAGACAAGAGGTATTGTGATGTACTCCGAAGGTGTTGCTGCAGGTAGAATCAGTGCGGAAAAGATGTGCGAAGTACTTTGTGAGAATCCTGCAAAACTTTACGGACTTTATGACAGAAAAGGATTCATAGAGGAAGGTTTTGATGCCGATATCGTCATATTAGATCCGAAGGCACAGACTAAGATTACTGCCGCTACTCAGGTTTCAAAATGTGACTATGCACCGCTTGAGGGTAAAGTTCTTAGCGGACATATCGATAAAGTATTCTTAAGAGGTAGCGAAATAGTCGATAATGCAAAAATCAAAGATACTCCTGAGGGTAAATTCTTAGCAAGAAAGCCGTATCAGAAGTTTTTTTATAATATAAATATTTTTAGACGCCATGATTTATTCTGTATTTAAATAAATCATGGCGCTTTTTATTGATTTTATAGTATAATGCTTTAATATAATTAAAAATTTCAGTGTAGCGGATTGGCTCAAACCGCTACAGAATATAGAAGGGGAAATATGCGACTTATAGATACTAAAGATGCCGTAGGGCATATGCTCTGTCATGATATAACACAGATAATAAAAGGCGAGAAAAAAGGACCGGTATTCAGAAAAGGTCATATTATAAGAGAAGAGGATGTGGAAGTACTGCTTTCAGTAGGCAAAGACCATATCTATATCTGGGAAGTAAATGAAAATATGCTGCATGAAAATGATGCCGCACTGATGCTTTATGATATGTGTAAGAATGAACATCTTACAAGAGATCCTGATATAAAAGAGGGTAAGGTAGAGTTGATTGCGGAATGTGACGGACTCTTAAAGATAGATAAGGAAAGAATAAATAAGCTCAACTCACTTGGTGAGATGATGATTGCAAGTATACACGACAACTTTCCTGTGAAAGCCGGTCAGCATCTTGCAGGTATGAGAGTCATACCTCTTATTATAGAAAAAGGGAAAAGATGGAAAAGGCAAAGGAAATTGTGGGAGACAAGCCTCTCTTTGAACTTTTACCGTACAAACAGATGAAAGTCGGAATAGTGACTACAGGTAATGAAGTTTACTATGGAAGAATAAAGGATACCTTTACACCTGTGGTTATAAACAAAAGATGAAAGACTACGGTGCCGAAGTTATAGCACATGAGATAAGCAGTGATGATGTGGAGATGGAAATAGAGTGCATCAAAAAGGTCATGGCTGCAGGAGTGGATATTGTACTTTGTACAGGCGGAATGAGTGTGGATCCTGATGATAAGACACCTTATGCTATAGGACAGAATGCAAGCAGGGTTATTACTTATGGTGCACCTGTACTTCCGGGTGCCATGTTTATGCTTGCTTACGGCGGTGAAAATGAAAATGTAACCTTTATGGGACTTCCGGGCTGCGTAATGTATGAGAAGAAAACAATATTTGATATTGTATTGCCAAGAATTATGGCAGGGGAAAAGGTGGAAAAGTCTGATATTGACTGTTTGGGAGTAGGCGGATATTGCATGCATTGTCCGGTATGCATATTCCCGAATTGTTCATTTGGTGTGTCATAATTTTTTAAAGGAGCGAGGATATGGACAAGGAATTATACAAAGTTATAGATGAGTCAAAGAAAAACGGATTAAGAACATTTGTATTTACATCATTGGGTGATAAAGACTATGGCAGCAAGGCTGTGATAAGAGAGGGAGAGCTTGTATGGATAAGTAAGGATACAAGCTTTTTCAAGGAAAATCTTGAACAGATAAAGGAAATAAATAAATCCGGTATGGTAGAGATAGCCGGTAACAGAGTATATGTAGAGCATATATGTAATACAAGCAAGATTGTAATCTGCGGTGCCGGTCATACAAGTATTGCTATGATTAAGATAGGTCAGATGCTTGGCTTTGAGATGGTAGTTGTAGAGGATAGAGAAGAATTTGCAGCCAAAGCAAAGAATGCAGGGGCTGACAGAGTTTGTTGTGAGGATTTTTCATCAGCACTTTCAAAATTTGAATCCGACTATGATACATATTTTGTAGTAGTTACAAGAGGACATCAGTGGGATAAAGAATGTATCAGAGAAATCCTTAAGAAACCATATGCCTATGTAGGACTTATGGGTGCAAAGAGAAGAGTCGGCTTTGTACTTGATGCCATCAGAAGTGAGGGTTATGATGAAAAGAAGATTGATGAAATCTATAGTCCGATAGGACTTGATATAAATTCAGAGACTCCTGTAGAAATAGCTATTTCAATTTTTGCCGAGATAATATCTGTAAAAAATGCAAAAAATAAAAATGTCGGCTATATAGACGGAATGCTTGAGAAGATAGAGAGCAGTGCTGAAAGAATGGTCATGGCTACTATAGTAGGAAAAAAAGGTTCAGCGCCAAGAGGTGTCGGAGCTAAGGCATTGTTTTTAAAAGACGGCAGCTTTGTCGGAACTATCGGCGGAGGAAAGGCCGAACATGACATTATGGTCAAGGTAGAAGATATACTTAAGAAAGAAGATGATATGCAACCATATTTATTAAATGTTGATCTTACAGATGATGAAGCGAGCATTGAAGGTATGGTTTGCGGCGGAAGAATAGAAGTACTTCTTGAACTTGTTTAAGATTAAATATGAGAGATTGTTACAATAGAAAAAAATTGACTATATGAGAATCTCCGTTACCAACAGATGCAATTTCAGATGCACATACTGTATGCCTGAAACAAAAAAAGTGGAAGAGACTCTAAGCCTGGATGAAATATATGAAGTGGCATTTGCGGCAAGCGAATGCGGTATTACAAAGTATAAGATCACAGGTGGTGAGCCTCTTATAAGAGACGGTATAGTTGATTTTATAAAAAAGCTTCATACCTTGGATAATATAAAAGACATTACAATGACAACAAACGGGTTTTACCTTGAAAAGCTCGCTAAGGATTTAAAGAAAGCGGGACTTTCAAGTGTAAATATAAGTCTGGACACTCTTAAGAAAGAGAAATTTAAAAAAATTGCCGGTGTTGATGCATTAAATGATGTAATGTCAGGTATAAAAGAAGCTATAAATGCAGGAATAAGTACAAAGATAAATACAGTAATACAAAAAGGGTGTAAATGATGATGAGCTCTTTGATATTATAGAGCTTGCAAAGAATGATAAATTAAATATCAGATTTATAGAGATGATGCCTATAGGGCATGGCAAGGAATCAACAGGGTAAGCAATGTAGAGATCCTTGAAAGAATAAAAAGAAAGATACAATGTCGCCGAGGATAATAAAAAGTATGGTAACGGTCCTGCAAAAATATATAAAACTTGAAGGATTTACCGGAGCTATAGGCTTTTATCAGCGCAATGCACGGAAAAATTTTTGCGACAATTGTAACAGAATAAGATTTACATCTACAGGAAAAACTAAAACCATGTCTTTGTTATGAATCAAATATTGATGTAAAGGATATTTTTAAAAAAATACTGAAATCGGATCTGAAAAAAAGCATAATATATTAAAAAGAAAAAAATCAGAGAATGTATAGCAGGAAAGCCCGAAGCTCATGCTTTTGAAGACTTGTCAAAGATCAGTGAAAATGAAAGATATGGTAGAAATAGGTGGGTAATGGAAAATAATATAGAAGTTTTAGCAGTATGTATCAGTGAGAAAAAAAGGTACTGAGAAAAAGAAGTAGAAAAATTGTATTAAAAGAAGACTGGGGCATCGAGGAGATGCACATGCGGGAAAAATGGCATAGACAGGTGAGTCTTTTGGCATTTGAAAAAAATAGATGCTTTCAGAAAAAAAGGTGCCGAAGTAGATTTCGGAGCATTTGGTGAGAATATAATTGTTGGTGGCGTAGACCTTAGAAGTCTGCCTGTGGGAACTGTCCTTGAAATAGGAGAGGCAAAGCTAAAAGTTACACAGATAGGCAAGGAATGTCACAGTCACTGCAATATATATAAAAAAATTGGGGACTGCATTATGCCAAGAGAAGGCATATTTGCAGAAGTATTAAAGGGGGGAGTTGTACAAAAAGGAGAGAGTATAAAAGTTATTGAAAAAGAAGAAGGTCCGTACAGAGTGGGTATAATTACTGTTTCTGACAGAGCTTCAAAGGGCGAATATGAGGATAAATCAGGTCCTGTGATAAAGGAGTTGGTGGAAGCTGCCGGAATGGAGGTAGTTGATTATATTATAGTTCCGGACGAGAAAGGCCAAATAGCAAAAAAACTGTTGTATTTCAGTGATCAAAGACAGGTGGATTTAGTATTTACTACAGGTGGTACAGGATTTTCAAAAAGAGATGTCACTCCGGAAGCAACAAAGCAGGTTGTGGAAAGAGAAGTACCCGGTATAGGAGAGGCGCTTAGAGCCTATTCTCTTACAATCACACCGAAGGCTATGTTAAGTCGCCAAACTGCAGGTATAAGAGGAAATACTCTGATAATAAATTTACCGGGCAGTCCGAAGGCTTGTAAAGAGAATATTGAATATATAATGACACCGCTAAAGCATGGACTTGGAATATTAAGCGGTAGAGAGACAAATTAAAGATAAAAGGGAGATGGTTATGAGATTAAAGAATATTTGTAAAGTGTTTAGTGTAGTTGCAGCATTGACATTAGCAGGTTGTGGCGGACAAAAGGCCGCAGAAACCACAGCGCCTGAAACCACAACAACAGCAGAGTCAAAAGCAGAAGAGACTAAGGCAAGTGAAGAAACAACAAAAGCCGAGAACACAGCAGATGTATCAGCAATCAATGTATTTGCGGCAGCATCATTAAAATCTGCAATGGAAGAAATCATTACAGAGTACAATAAGGCTAATCCTGATGTAAAGATTGCTTTAAATACAGATTCATCAGGTAAACTTCAGACTCAGATTGAAGAAGGATTTGCATGTGATATCTTCTTCAGTGCGGGAAAGAAGCAGATGGAGAAGTTAAAAGAAGGCGGATTTATCAAAGAAGGTACAGATGTTGATCTGCTTCACAATAAGCTTTGTATAGTAGCACCTAAGAACTCAGAGACCAAGGTTACAGGCATTGCCAATATAAAGGATGCCAAGTCAATATCAATCGGTGAAACTAGCGTTCCTGCAGGTGCATATGCAAGAGAGGCGCTTTCAAAGGCGTATCCTGACCTTGGCATAAGCAAGGAAAGCACAGGTGCCGAGCTTCAGGAAAAGCTTGGACTTGAAGTGATTGAAAACTCTAATGTTACAAAAACACTTTTATCTGTTGTAGAGGGATTTGGTGAAGTAGGATTTGTATATGTTACAGATACTTATGGAAAAGATGATGTTCAGATCATTGAAAAGATAGATGAGAATCTAAGCGGAAAGATTACATATCCTATAGCAAGAGTAAATAATGACGAAGCTGATGAGAAGATAAGTGCTGAAGCTGACAAGTTCTATGATTACTTAAAGTCAGATGATGCAAAGAAGGTATTTGAAAAATATTTATATGAGTAATGTTTTAGCACATTTAGACTGGAGCCCTTTTTTTATAACTCTAAAAATAGGGCTTCTTTCTACAATAATATGTTTTTTTCTGGGTGTGGGACTTGCCTATGTAAGTCTTTACATGAACAAAAGGATAATGGCGGTATTTGACAGCATACTTACATTGCCGATGGTACTTCCGCCTACAGTAGTGGGATTTTTCCTGCTTCTTATATTTAGCCGAAGAAGACCTGTAGGCATCTTTTTATACAGTAATTTTCATATAAAAATAGTACAAAGCTTTATAGGTTGTGTACTGGCGGCATTTATTATAGCTTTTCCGTTAATGTATAAGAATGCCAAGTCGGCTTTTTTACAACTGGATAAGAATCTTATATATGCAGGCAGAACTTTGGGACTGTCGGAGTTTCAGATCTTCTTTAAAGTGGTATGTCCTATAACATCACCATCACTTTTTTCAGGGTGCGATTTTAAGCTTTGCAAGAGCAATAGGAGAGTATGGTGCGACATCCATGCTTGCCGGTAATATATCGGGAAAAACCTCTACAATATCACAGCAGATAGCTTATCTTGTACAAAATCAGAGCTATCTTGAAGCCGGAATATGGGTAGGTATTGTGCTGTTTATCGCCTTTTTAATAATGCTTTTGATGGAGTATATACAGAGGTAGTATGCTTGAATTAAATATAAAAAAAGAAACTTAATAATTTTACTTTGGATATAGAATGTAAGCTTGACAGCAACAGAATAGGAATACTTGGGGGTTCAGGAGCCGGGAAAAAGTATGATTTTAAAAAAATGCTTGCCGGTATTGAAAAAGCCTGATAAAGGATATATAAAACTTGATGATCGGCTGCTTTTTGATTCTGAGAAAAAAATAGATATAAAACCTAAGGACAGAAATATAGGATATTGCTTTCAAAACTATGCACTTTTTCCGAATCTTACAGTGTATGAAAATATAGTTATAGGTCTTAGTAAGTCTGAGAGAGCCGATGCGGACAAGTTTCTTGAGAAGTTTGAACTCACAAAAATAAAGGATTCAAAACCGAATAAGATAAGCGGAGGTCAGGCGGCAAGAGTTGCAATGGCAAGGATACTTATCAGAAAGCCGAAAAGCATTACTGTTTGATGAGGCATTTTCTGCACTTGATATCTATCTTAGAGATCATATACAGGAAGAAATAGCACAGATCTTGGAAGACTTTGAAGGCAGTGCAATATTCGTTTCACACTCAAGAGATGAGGTATACAGGCTTTTGTGACAGTACTATGGTAATTGATGCTGGTAAAATTTCAAATCTTGGAAATACAAAGAAAATATTTAAATACCCTGAGACAAAAATAACTGCAATACTTACAGGTTGTAAAAAAATATTTCCGATATAAGATATATTTCAGATAATACTATAGAGGCTATAGATTGGGGAATAAAAGTTTAAGTTTTTTCAAAAAGAGCTGCCAAAGGATATAAATGCCATAGGCATCAGAGCTCATGAGTTCGTGCCTGTATGGGAAGAGACCGGTACCAATCTGATAGAGTTTAAATTAAAGAGTAGGCAAAGCTGCCATTTGAGGATAATTATTATCTGTATACAAACGGAAAGTTCAGACATTACCTGGCTCGTACAAAAGGATATAAAAGAAAAGATTGACAGCAGGGGATTGCCCAAATTCCTACAGATAGATGAAGAAAATATATTATTGTTGAAATAGAATGGAGAATATATGGAATTTACACATTTTGATGATAACAAAAATGCGGTAATGGTAGATGTTTCAGATAAAGATATTACAAACAGAGTTGCTGTTGCAACAGGAAGAATTACTCTTTGTGATGAAGCCATGCAGGCGGTGATGGGTAAAAAGATAAAAAAGGGTGATGTACTTACGGTAGCTCAGGTTGCAGGCATTATGGGACAAAAAAGAACTTCAGAGCTTATTCCCATGTGCCATAATATAAATCTTACAAGTTCAAAGATAACCTTTGAAATTGAAGGAAATGATATAATAGTCTTCTCAAAATCAAAGACTACAGGTCAAACAGGTGTGGAGATGGAAGCATTGATGGGGGTAAATATTGCACTGCTTACCGTATATGATATGTGTAAAGCCATTGATAAGAGAATGCTTATAAGCGATATTCATCTTTTAGAGAAAACCGGAGGGAAAAGCGGAGATTTTTATTTTTAATAAAGAGTGAGGGTGTAACTTAGCTTTAAGTCGCACCCTCATTTTTAAAATATTATATTTAAGTATAAATGTTTTATTGTGCCGGCTTAATATAAGCTGTAGCTACATAAGCCTGTCCGCCATTGTAATTGATAATAGACCATGTTGAATCATGTTCTCCTGCATAATCTACACTTACACCTACATTTAAAGTTGCAAGTATGTCTCCGTCAAGGCTTGGTGAAGAACGAACATGTAACCTTGCTGTTGTAACATACTTAACACTTGCAGCAGTCTCAGGTGCAGTCTCCGCACTTGTTTCTGAAGTATCTGTGCTGTCTGATGAAACGGCTGTAGTAGTTGTAGTATTTGTTGTATTGGTTTTCTTCTTTGAAGGAACAAGTGATCTAAATAAAAGAATCAAAACAATAAGGATTACAAATCCTATGATTACCTTGGTCAAGTCTGCAGTGTTAACTGTAGGCTTTTTCTTGTTCTTTGAAGATTTTTTTACAACTCTTCTTCTTTGAGAACCCTCAGTACCTGTACTGCTTGCTCTTTTTTGAGAACTGTCATTTCTAATAGGTGTAACCACGGGTGATACACGGGTTTTTCTTGGAGAGTACTCATTTATAAATGTCTGTACTTCCTCCGAGAGCAATTGACAAGCAAAAGTTGCATTAAACTCCTCGTTATTATTTTCAAGTATCGCTTTATTTCCTATAGAACGAATTTTATGATAATGTTCAAATGAGTCATATGAAATAACATTACTTGTATACAAAGAATCTATAATATCGGTAATACTCTGCTCATCGTCATCATCACGACCGCTGAGCTGCTTTTATTATGATTTCCAAAGTCTGTTTTTGCCTTAATCATTGACAAGTTATACTCTTGAGCCGCCAAAAGCTTTTTGGGTATCATAAACTCTGTTTTGAATCTGCTGCCATGCAGTATTGTTGGTTGAGTTTGCCATCAGGTAAACCTCCTATAAAAATCGATTATATATCTGTGAATAAAAGTTCAAATACAAAGCTCACAGAAACCTAGCTTTATTATACAATATAAGCTGTATAAAAGACAACATTTAGTGAGAATTATTCGCAAAAAAAGGAGGTAAAATTTATAAAAAAATCGACTCTTCACAAGAAAGAGCCGATTTATAATTAAAAATATTTTATTTTATGCCTCAGCGATGCACTCGATTTCGCAAAGAACTCCCTTTGGAAGGTCTCTTACAGCGAAGCAGCTTCTTGCAGGCTTTGATGTGAAATACTTTGCATATACTTCATTGAATGCAGCGAAATCAGCGATATCTGCAAGGAAACATGTTGTCTTTACAACTTTGTCCATTCCTGAACCTGCAGCCTCCAAGATAGCGGCTACATTCTTGCAGCTCTGCTCTGTCTGTGCTGTGATTCCCTCAGGAACCTCACCGTTAGCAGGATTTACAGGAATCTGTCCTGATGTGAAAACAAGTCCGTTTGTGATAAATCCCTGTGAATATGGTCCTATTGCACCCGGTGCATTTTTTGTATCGATTACTTTCATGTGAATCTCCTTTTTCTTTTTCTTATATTTTATACTAATTTTTTTAGATTTGTACACCCTCTTTTTACTGTTGTATGTGAATTTTTATTTGATTATAAATATTTAAGAATTGATTTACTGGTATTGATTGTAAAAAAATTGATATAATTACATTATTATTGCTTCAAAGATTAAGCGTAACAGGAGGTTAGAATCTATGGGACTTATTTCAGCTATAAGCGGTGCCGCAGGAGGCGTACTGGCAGATTCATGGAGAGACTATTTCTATGAAGATTCGCTGGAAGGGGATATAATTGTAACAAAGGGTAAAAAAAGAGTGGACCAAAGAGGTTCAAATAATAAATCCACAAATAATGTTATTACTGACGGTTCTATCATTGCAGTGGCAGACGGACAGTGTATGATAGTCGTGGAAAACGGAAGAATAAAGGATGTCTGTGCGGAAACCGGAAAATATGTTTACAGTAACACTGAAGAGCCTACGATTTTTGCAGGTAATCTGAAAGAGACAGTTAAAAGAACCTGGGAACAGTTTAAGAACAGACTTGTATTTGGCGGTGGTGCTACAGGAGACAGCAGAGTCTATTATGTAAATACAAAAGAGATACCGGGATTTAAATTCGGAACTTCAACACCGATACCATATAGAATAGTTGATTCAAATATCGGATTTGATTATGAGACAAAAATCAGATGTCATGGCAGTTACTCTTTTAAAGTTGTAGACCCTCTGCTTTTTTATCAAAATGTATCAGGAAATGTAGACGGTGATTATAGACTTGAAGGACCTATGTTAGACCAGATGAATGCGGATCTTTTGAATTCACTTCAGCCGGCATTCGGAAGACTTTCAGGAATAGGATCAAGATACAGTGATATTCCAAACCATGCTATGGAACTTGCAGACGAACTTAACAGTATAATGTCAAGCAAATGGGGAGACAGACTGGGAATTGAAATCGTTTCATTTGCAATAAGCGGAATATCCATTCCACCGGAAGATGAAAAAGATATAAAGCAGATGCAAAGAGCAGCTGTTTTACAGAATGCATCTATGGCAGCCGCAAACCTTACTTTGGCTCAGGCTGATGCTATGAGAGATGCGGCAAAAAATTCGGGCGGTGCAATGATGGGATTTGCAGGCATGAATATGGCAGCCCAGATGGGTGGAATAAATGCAAATCAGCTCTATCAGATGGCAGCAGATGAGCAGGCAAGGCAGCAGATGAATCAGGCCGGGCAGGCAAATACCATGCAGCAAAACGGAGTATCTCAGCAGGGCAGTACTCAGCAGGCGGCAACCACATGGACCTGCAGTCACGGACATGGAAACAATACCGGAAAGTTTTGCTCCGAATGCGGAGAGCCGAAGCCTGTGGCGGTTTCAATTCATTGCTCAGCTTGCGGATATACTCCAAATGACCCGAGCAATCCGCCGAAATTCTGTCCGGAGTGTGGAAAACCGTTCTAAAGAATGGAGATATTATGAATAATATAGATAAAGTAACACTTACGATACCAAAAGAGAAAAATATTGCATTGATTGCACATGACGGCAAAAAGCCTGATATTATAAACTGGTGTGAAGAACATAAGGATGTTTTGGCTAAGCATAAATTATACGGAACAGGTACTACAGCCAGACTTATAACCGAAAAAACAGGTCTTACAGTAAAGGGATACAATTCAGGTCCTCTTGGCGGAGACCAGCAGATAGGTGCAAGAATAGTGGAAGGAAAGATTGACTTTGTTATATTCTTTACCGATCCGCTTACTGCGGCACCTCATGACCCTGATGTGAAGGCACTGCTTCGTATAGTTCAGGTATATGATGTACCTATGGCTATAAACAAATCCAGTGCGGACTTTATAATAACATCATCACTTATGGATACCGAATACGATCATGATGTTATAAACTTTCAAAGAGAACGTTTCACAAAGGGTTAAGGAAATGTCATAAAATGACTTGCAGAGAAGCCAGAAAGCTCATCATACCATTTATACATGATGAGCTTTCAATGGAGGAAACAAGAGACTTTTTGCAACATGTAAGGGGTTGCAAAGCATGTATGGATGAGCTGGAAATCTATTATATTGTTGAAGTGGGTCTTGATAAGTCGGATGGTGAAGATATTGACTACAATCTGACTGCAGCTCTAAACAGCCATATAAGAGAGGCCTACCAGAAGATTTTTATATTATTTATCGGTAGGGTGCTTAAGTATTCCATAAATACACTGATGTTTTTCGGAGTGTTTATTATTGCCATGATGCAATTACGAATTTGGTTCTTTTAGTAGGAGATATATGAAGAAATTAGTTCTGATAGACGGACATAGTATTTTAAACAGAGCATTTTACGGAGTTCCTGAGCTTTCAAACTCACAGGGCTTACATACCAATGCGGTTTACGGTTTTTTGAATATCATGTTCAAGATTTTGGACGAGGAGGCGGCTGATTATATAGCAGTCGCTTTTGACTTGTCTGCCCCGACATTTAGACATAAGGCATATGCGGAATACAAAGGCACAAGAAAGTCAATGCCTGATGAACTCAGAGAGCAGGTTCCGCTTATAAAGGATGTGCTTTCATCCATGAATATACCTATCCTTACAATGGAAGGGATATGAGGCTGATGATATTATAGGAACCATTGCAAAGAGATATCAAAGCGATGAAGTTTTTGTAAGTGTAATATCAGGTGACAGAGATCTTTTGCAGCTGTCCGATAAACATATAAAGATAAGGATTCCAAAGACTTCAAAGGGTGTTACAACAATTCATGATTACCTTCCTGAGGATGTAATGAATGAATACGGAGTTACACCGAAGGAGTTTATAGATGTAAAGGCGCTGATGGGAGATACCTCCGATAATGTGCCCGGAGTTCCTTCCATAGGAGAAAAAACGGCTACCAAAATCATACAGGAATATCATTCTATAGAAAATGCAATTGAGCATGTGGATGAATTAAAGCCGCCAAGAGCTTCAAAAGCATTTAGTGAGCATGTAGAGGATGCAAAATTCTCAAAGATGCTTGTTACTATAGTAACCGATGCCCCTATAGAAACTGATATTTCAGATATGGAAGTTGGAAATCTCTATACCAAAGAGAGTCTTGAATGGATAAATAAACTTGAGTTTAAATCCTTCCTAAAAAGATATGAAAATGTAGAGATAGAAGCAAGTATCGAACTTGATACAACTGTAATTGACAAACAGGATGCATGGAAGAGCCTTTACAGTAAGCTGAAAGATTCAAAAAGAATTCAGGCATTTCCGTATGCCTGGAAGAGACAGCTATAAAGAGCTATCATGTAAATTCGCTTTATGCCATATCTATTACCTTGGAAAATAAATCCTATATCATAAAGGATATGGAAAATATTGCGGACATACTTGAGGAGATTATCCGTTTGGATGCCGGAAAGTATATACTTTCATTAAAGCCTCTTATAAAGCTTGTAAAAGATATGAAGGCGGCAAAGAATTTCTATGATATTTCAGTGGCGGCATATCTTATCAATCCTTTAAAAGACAGCTATTTTGTTGAGGATATTGCAAGAGATTATATGGAAAGTGCCTGCTCTTCAAAGAGTGAGATGATAGGCAAGGCTAAGCTCAATGAAGTCTTGAGATTTAACGATGAGAAGGCAATAAATTATTTTGCTACAGAAAGCTATGTGGCACTTCATGCCAAAGAAAATATCCTGGCAAAGCTTAAAGATTTGGAACTTACAGAGCTTTTATGAAAATGTGGAAATGCCTCTGATATATTCACTTGCGAAGATGGAAAACACCGGAGTAAGAGTGGATGAAGAAAGACTGAAAAAATATGCAGACACATTGCTTGAAAAAATAGCAAAGCTTGAAGAAAGCATAACAAAAAAAGCCGGAGAAAGTTTCAATATAAATTCTCCAAAACAGCTTGGAGAGATACTTTTTGAAAAAGCTCAAGCTTTCAGGAGGAAAAAAAGACAAAGACAGGTTACTCTACTGCGGCGGATGTACTCGAAAAGCTTGCACCTGAGCATGAAATAATAAGAGATATACTTGAATACCGTCAGCTTACAAAGCTTAATTCGACCTATGCCACAGGACTTGCGGGATATATAAGAGAAGACGGCAGAATACATGGTACCTTCAATCAGACAATTACTGCAACAGGACGTATTTCATCTACAGATCCGAACCTGCAAAATATTCCTGTAAGAACTGAGATGGGAAGTAAGATAAGAGATATCTTTTGTACCGAAGGAAGGCTATGTATTTGTGGATGCCGACTACTCACAGATAGAGCTTAGAGTTTTGGCTTCACTTTCAGGTGATGAAAAACTTATAGAGAGCTATCACTCTGCAGCGGATATTCATGCGGCTACGGCATCACAGGTTTTCCATGTGCCGCTTGAAGAGGTGACACCGGAGCTTAGAAGAAATGCAAGGCTGTAAACTTCGGAGTGGTATACGGTATCTCCGCATTCGGACTTTCGGAAGATTTAAGTATATCCAGAAAAGAAGCACTGGATTATATAAATAATTATTTTTAAGATATATGGCGGTGTAAAGACATTCCTTGATAAACAGGTGGCGGATGCCAAGGAAAAAGGCTATGTAAAGACAATGTTTGGCAGAATCAGACCGATACCTGAGATAAAGAGTTCAAACTTTATGACCAGATCATTCGGTGACAGAGTTGCAATGAATTCCCTATACAGGGAAGCGCTGCGGATATTATGAAAATATCCATGCTGAAAGTGGACGAGGCACTTGAAAAGAGCGGATTTGACGCAAGAATTGTACTGCAAATTCACGATGAGCTTTTGGTGGAAGTAAAAGAAGAAGAGGCGGCAAAAGTCTCAGAACTTGTAGAAAAGGCGATGAAAGAGGCGGTAAGCCTCAAAGTTCCGCTTGAAGTGGATGCTCATATAGGAAAAACCTGGTTGGAGGCAAAATAATGAATATTTTGCTTTTGGGAGGTATAGGCTCCGGAAAAAGCGAAGCCTTGAAAATACTTAGAGAAGAGCATTTTGCAAATATAATAGAAGCCGATAAAGTGGCACATTTTTTATATGAAAAAGACAGGGCAGGTTACACTGCCCTTAGGTCGGTTTTTGGGGATATTATACTGGATGATAAAAAAAACATTGATAGAAAAAAATTAGGTGATATACTTTACTATGATAAAGAAAAATTAAAGCTGGTAAACAGTATAATACATCCTTTGGTATATGAAGAAATTAAAAACCGACTTTTAGAGAACAGATTGAATGTGGTGGAGCAGGCGCTTATGCCTGATAATAAAGATATCTATGATGAGATTTGGTATCTGCATACAGATATTGAAATCAGAACAGACAGACTTATATTATCAAGAGGGCTTGAGAAAGAGAGAATTGAGCAGATAATCGCAAAGCAGCCAAAAAGAGTCGGAGTTTTGAGTCTATTGCGGATAAAATTATACAAAATAACGGCGATAGATCTGAATTGGAGAAAAACATAAGAGAGGCTTTGAGGTGATACTTTGAGACTGGTTAGCTTGGCAAGCGGAAGTGACGGAAATTCCACTTATATAGGCAGTGAGAATACTCATATTCTGGTGGATGCCGGTATTTCAAATAAAAAAATAGAGACAAGACTGAACGAATTGGGGCTTTGCGGAAAAGATATTTCAGGAATATTTTTGACACATGAACATAGCGACCATATATCAGGTCTGGAAGTCTTTGTAAGAAAAAAATGAAATTCCTGTATATGCATCGGAAGGTACGCTCAGATATTTAAAAAGACAGAGATAAATACTCTAAAAATTAAAGATTATTTTCATATAATACAATCAAAAAAATATACAAGTCTTGGGAGATTTGGAAGTTTTGGCATTTGATATAGACCATGATGCAAATGAGCCCTTCGGATACAGAGTGGAGTGCGGAAATAAAAAAATTGCGGTAGCTACGGACCTTGGAAGATATACAAAGGATATTGTCGATAATCTTTCAAATCTGGATGCATTACTTATTGAAGCAAATCATGATATCAGAATGCTTGAAACAGGTCCCTATCCCTATGAGCTTAAGAGAAGAATATTAAGTGAAAGAGGACATCTTTCAAATGAAAATTCGGGAAAGCTTATATGCGAGATCTTAAATGAAAATATCAAGAAAATCTTTTTGGGACATCTTTCAGATAAGAACAATCTTCCGGAGCTGGCTCTTGAAAGTGTAAGATATGAAATTTTTGCAGATGAGAGACCTTACAATCCGAAAGATTTTGATATAGAAGTGGCAAAAAGAGATGCATTATCTGAAATTTGCTATGTGTAATGTTAGGAATGGAGAATTTTATGAACAAAGTCATAATAACTGTGGTGGGCAAGGATACAGTAGGTATTATAGCAAGAGTATGTACATATCTTGCAGACAATAAAATAAATATATTGGACATATCACAGACAATAGTAAGCGGATATTTCAATATGATGATGATTACAGATATGGAAAAACGCTACTGAAAAATTTCACAAAAGTTGTTGAGGATCTGGATGTCCCTCGGGAGATGAAATCGGAGTAAAGATAAAAGCTCAAAAAGAAGAAATTTTTGAATCCATGCACAGACTCTAGGAGGAATTATGCTGAATATGTTTGAAGTAATAGAGACTAACGACATGATCGACAAGGATCTGTTGGATGTCAGAACTATTACTATTGGAATAAGCTTACTTGACTGTATAGACAAAGGACCCTAAATAAGCTTTTGTAAAAATATATGATAAGATAACAAAGACCGCAAAGGACCTTGTAAGAGTAGGTGACGAAATATCAAAGGACTTCGGTGTACCTATTGTAAACAAGAGAATATCAGTCACACCTATCGCTTTGGTGGGTGGAAGCGCCTGCAAGACAAAAGAAGACTTTGTACAGATAGCAAAGACACTTGATAAGGCTGCAAAGGACCTCGGTGTAAACTTTTTGGGCGGATATTCAGCTATAGTTTCAAAGGGAATAACTGCGGCTGACAGACTTCTTATCGAGTCAATACCACAGGCAATGAATGAGACGGACTTTATTTGCAGTTCTGTAAACTTGGGATCAACAAAGACAGGACTTAATATGGATGCGGTAAGGCTTATGGGAAAAATAGTAAAAGATACCGCAATTATGACAGCCGACAGAGATTCTATCGGTTGTGCAAAGCTTGTGGTATTTTGCAATGCTCCTGATGACAATCCTTTTATGGCAGGTGCATTCCACGGTGTTACAGAGGCGGATGCCATTATAAATGTAGGTGTCAGCGGACCGGGAGTTGTGCGTGCGGCTTTAAAGAAAGCCGAAGGCGAAAACTTTGAGGTGCTTTGTGAGACTATAAAAAAGACGGCATTTAAGATTACAAGAGTCGGACAGCTTGTTGCAAGAGAAGCGTCAAAAAGACTTGGTATTCCTTTCGGAATAATAGATCTTTCATTGGCACCGACACCTTCCGTAGGAGATTCGGTAGCTGAAATACTTGAAGAAATCGGTCTTGAAAGAGTCGGTGCACCGGGAACCACAGCGGCACTTGCACTTTTAAACGATCAGGTGAAAAAGGGCGGTGTTATGGCATCTTCATATGTAGGAGGACTTTCAGGTGCATTTATTCCTGTATCGGAAGATCAAGGCATGATAGATGCGGTGAATGCCGGAGCTTTGACTTTGGAAAAGCTTGAGGCAATGACCTGTGTATGCTCTGTAGGTCTTGATATGATTGCAATACCCGGAGATACTTCGGAAGAGACAATAGCAGGTATTATTGCGGATGAGGCTGCTATCGGTATGATAAATCAAAAGACTACCGCAGTAAGACTTATACCTGTTATCGGAAAAGGCGAGGGAGAAGTGGTAGAATTTGGAGGACTTTTAGGCTATGCGCCTATAATGCCTGTAAACAGCTTCTCATGTGAGAAATTTGTAAACAGAGGCGGCAGAATACCTGCACCTATACATAGTTTTTAAAGAAACTAAATTTTATATCAAAAAAACAGGCATACGATTATTGATATGCCTGTTTTTTAAATTCAATTCATATTACTTCAACATCTTAAATCCCGGGAAGTAGCGGAAGATTACCTTTGCAATTATTTTTCTTTATATACATATGGGTGTACCCATCTTCTGGAGTCTGCAGAATTGTTTCTGTTATCACCTAAACAAAAGTAAGCTCCGTCAGGTACTTCAAAATGCATATCGGCCTCAGGTATCATAGGCTCCCTTTATATAATCTTCTTCAAGCGGAGTTTCGAATTGTTCAAATACACTTTGCCGTCCTTGATATCTACAATATCTCCCGGCTCACCGATAATTCTCTTTACATAGTATAGACTCTCATCATCGGGAATTTAAATATTATAATATCCCCACGCTTCGGTTCCTGGAAAAGATAAGTGAGTCTGAATCCGACAACTCTGTCCCCTGTCATTATAGTATTTTCCATAGATGCAGACGGTACTCTCGAATTTGCTATAATAAAAAGGTTTAAAACAAGCGCTATCACAGCAGCCACCACTATTATAGAAATCCAACTGAAAATTTCTTTTACAACGTCAAAATCTGAATTGTTATTCATCATCTTCTCCAATCTAATTTTTCTCACAATTTTTTTCTTTATTTGAACTCATACTATTTTACGATAATTGAATTTATAATACAACCAAATGATAAAATAATTATGAAAATAATAATAAACATATTTTTGGAATACTTTAAATATCTTGTGTTTTGTTTTATGGTATAATAATAGAAGTAAAAAAAGTATAATGAAGTATAAAAATAATAAGTAATAATAGTCATATTTAAACAGTGTAGTTTATAACATTTACTTTCATGTTTTTGCAAAAAGAATAGTATAATCTATATAAATGTTATGGAGCGGATAAGCAGGCAGTATATTATCTGAACTGTTACTCAGAATGCTAGAAGGAAGGGTTAGGCTATGGATAAGAATTTATATGATTTGATGGATTGGGCAGCGATAGAGGAGATCACTTATTCAGAATGTGACAGACCGAAAAAGATTCTCGGTTCACATAGAGTGGATGGAGGTTTTTTGGTTCAGGCTTTTATACCAAGTGCAAAAGAGATGGCGTTGTTGATTGACGGGAACAAAAATCCTGTTGCAATGCAATGTATGGATGAAGCCGGATTTTTTGCATGCTTTTGTTGGGAAGAAAGCAGGAGTTTAAATATAAATTTATAGTTAAATATGATAATGAAGTAGAACAGACCATATCAGATCCATATTCCTTTGACAGTATATACTCCGAGGAAGATTTATCAAAATTTGATGCCGGAATCAACTATGAAATCTATGAAAAAATGGGTGCAAAGCCTATAACAATCTCAGGAGTGGAGGGTGTAAACTTCTCGGTATGGGCACCTGAAGCTATGAGAGTATCTGTTGTAGGTGATTTCAACCTTTGGGACGGCAGAAGACATCAGATGGAGAGACTCGGTGATTTCGGAGTTTTTTGAAATATTTATACCGGGAGTCAGTGTAGGCAGTCTTTATAAATTTGAAATAAAGACAAAAAAGGGAGAGCCTATGTTAAAGTCCGATCCTTATGCATTTTATTCAGAACTTAGACCGAATACTGCAAGTATAGTTGCGGATATTTCAGGCTTTGAATGGAGTGATGAGGATTGGATGAAAGACAGAGAAAATATCCAGTCTACAAAGATAAATGAATCTGCAGCAATGAATATCTATGAATTGCACCTCGGTTCATGGATAAGAAAAGAAATGCAGTATGATGAGAACGGTGAGGAAGTAAACGGCTCTGTATTCTATAATTATCGTGAGATAGCACATAAGCTTTCTGTTTATGTAAAGAAGATGAATTATACTCATGTGGAGATTATGCCTGTAATGGAGCATCCGCTTGATGCAAGTTGGGGCTATCAGGTGACAGGATATTACAGTCCTACAAGCAGATACGGTACACCGGATGATTTCATGTACTTTTATAAACTATTTACATAAGAAGGGAATCGGAGTAATACTTGATTGGGTACCTGCTCATTTTCCAAGAGATTTGCACGGCCTTGCATGTTTTGACGGAAGTCATTTGTATGAGCATGCAGATCCCAGACAGGGAGCACATCCGCATTGGGGTACATTGATATATAATTATGCAAGACCTCAGGTAAGCAACTTCCTTATCTCAAATGCACTTTTCTGGGCTGATAAATACCATGTTGACGGTATAAGAATGGATGCGGTAGCTTCAATGCTCTACCTTGACTACGGTAAGAACTCGGGAGAGTGGGTTGCAAATATATATGGCGGCAATGAAAATCTGGATGCTATAGAGTTCTTAAAGCATCTGAATTCAATTTACAAAAAGAAAAATCCTTCAAGTCTTTTGATAGCCGAGGAGTCTACAGCATGGCCTAAGGTAAGCGGTGATTTAAATGAAGGCGGACTTGGATTTGACTATAAGTGGAATATGGGTTGGATGAATGACTTCCTTGAGTTTATGAAAGCTTGACCCTTATTTTAGAAGCGGAGATTATAATGCTTTGACATTCTCACTTTTCTATCACTACAGTGAGAACTTCATTCTTGTTTTAAGTCATGATGAGGTGGTTCACGGTAAGGCTACTCTTGCAGGAAAGATGCCCGGAGCAACTCAGGAAGAAAAGTTTGCAAATCTAAGAGCGGCATACGGATATATGATGACTCATCCCGGAAAGAAGCTTCTTTTTATGGGACAGGAATTCGGTCAGATGAATGAGTGGAATGAAAATGTATCACTTGAGTGGAATCTGCTTGATTACGATATTCACAGTAAGATGCAAAAGTATTCAAAGGCTTTGAATAAACTGTATCTGGATTATCCTGCACTGTATAAGCTTGATTATAATCCTGACGGATTCGAGTGGATAAACTGTACATCAAAGGATGAGAGTACGGTTGTATTCCTCAGAAAGACCGAGAATGAGGAAGACACTTTGGTTGTGGTATGCAATTTCACACCGGTTGTTTATGAAAGAGAAATAGGTGTTCCGTTTAAGGGAACATATACCGAAATTTTCAATTCAGATGATAAGAAGTATGGCGGAAGCGGAGTCGGAAATAAGAGGGCGAAGAAATCTGTTAAGAAAAAAGTGGACGGCAGAGAAAATTCACTTAAGATAAAGGTTCCTCCAATGGCTACAATAGTATTTAAGTGGGCGAAATAGTGGATTTTTATAATATATTAAAAAGCTTTACCGGAATTTATATGACCGGTGAAATAAGTTCAAGTTTACCGAGTATTTCTGAAAGTGAAGTTGCCGAGTCTGTAGCACAGGATATAGAAAAGCTTAAACCAAGTGTTATGATGCAGACTTTAAAAGAGCTTTCTCCGGTATTATTGGCAATAGCTTATAATATTGTGATAGTGATAATTACATTTATTATTGCCGGTCAGGTGATAAAATTTTTATCACGAATGCTTGAAAAGTTTCTGAAAAAGATAAATGTTGATTTGACTGTAAGAAAGTTTCTTCTGTCTACGCTGAAAGTATTACTGTACGCCATGGTAGTACTTGGACTGGCCGGGAGACTGGGAGTAAATCAGGGCAGTGTGGTAGCGATACTTGGTTCCGCAGGTGTTGCGATAGGACTTGCTTGGCAGGGAAGCTTTAAGCAACTTTGCAGGAGGAATGATAATACTTGTCAGCAGGCCTTTTGTCAGAGGTGATTATATAATTACACCGAAGGCCGAGGGTATTGTAGATACAATAGGAGTAATATATACAATACTTTTGACAGCCGATAATAAGAGAATATCCATACCCAACGGTGCGCTTGCAAACGATGTTATAACAAATGTTACCGCAAATGATACCAGAAGAATAGATATTCAAGTAGGTGTGTCATATGATTCAGATATCAGAAAGGCAAAGAAGCTTATAAAAGACGCCATTGATGAAAACGGGCTGATATTAAAAAATAAAGAGATTTTAACATATGTTAGCGATTTGGCATCATCTGCTGTAATCCTTGGTGGAAGAGCCTGGTGTAAGACTGATGATTATTGGACCGTCAAATGGGGCCTTATAGAAGAAATTAAGGTTAAATTTGATAAAAACGGAATAGAGATTCCTTACAATCAGTTGGAAGTACATATTAATGAATGACAATTCTTAAACCGATAAATAAATTATTATACAAGAGCTGTTATACTAAAAGTCTATAATGTGAGTTGAGCAGATACTCAACATATATTATAGAATATGATTAGTACAGCGGCTTTTTATATAGTAAAAATATTTCTATACATAGTAGAGATAATGATTGATAATACACTTTAACATGGTAGTAAAATAAAGTGTTGACAGATACACTTTAGTATGCTACCATAATGAACTATAAAGAGAAAAAGAAAGTCAAAGAAAGTTATGAGGTGTATTTATGAAAAAAATTTATTTACTTGGAATCTTAGCAACAATTATGTTGGCGGGTTGTTCATCAGCAAAGACTGCAGAGAGCACTTCAGCATCATCCGATACAAGCGCAGTGGAGAGCAAGGCGGATGAGACCACCACAGCGGCATCAGAAAATAAGACTACTTTTACAGTTGGATTTGACCAGGACTTCCCACCTATGGGCTTTGTAGGAGACGACGGAGAGTTCACAGGATTTGACCTTGAGCTTGCAGCTGAAGTTGCAAAGAGAATGGGCAAGGAGATCAAATATCAGCCTATAGCATGGGATGCAAAGGATATGGAGCTTACATCAGGAAATATTGACTGTATCTGGAACGGTTTCAGTATTCAGGGTAGAGAAGATAAGTACACATGGTCAAAGCCATATATGAAAAACGATCAGGTTTTTGTTGTAAAATCAGATTCAAGTATTGATTCAATAGAGGATCTTGCAGGAAAGACTGTAGAGGTTCAGACAGATTCATCAGCAGAGGCTGCATTGAAGGAAAACACCGAACTTGCAAATACTTTCGGTAAATTACAGACTGTAGCGGATTATAATACAGGTTTTATGGATCTTGAGATGGGTGGTGTGGATGCCATTGCAATGGACAGTGTAGTAGCAAACTATCAGATTACAAAGAGAGGCGGAAACGGATTTACAGTACTTGATACACCGCTTTCAAGTGAGGAATACGGTATCGGATTTAAGCTTGGAAATGAAACTTTAAGAAATGAAGTACAAAAAGCACTTGAAGATATGAAAGCGGACGGAACAATGAAAACTATTTCAGAAAAATGGTTTGGTAAGGATGTTACAACTTTAGAGTAAAATTAAGGCGCCGACAGATATCTGCCGGCGTTTTCTTTTTCTTATAAATATAAGACTTTTATTTTGCAATCCTGCAAAGCATTAAGAAATAACTTATGGTAGGATTGCAAAAATAAAAGGATATAATAGTAAGATATTTACACTGATTGGAGATTTTATGAGTATTCTTGATATTGCAGTTAAAGCTTGTCCCCGGAATGTTGGTCAGTATACAGATATTTTTTATCACACTCTTACTTTCACTTCCTCTGGGATTGTTGGTTGCCTTCGGCAGATTGAGTAAAATAAAGTTTATTTCATATCTGTGCAAGGTATATATTTCAATAATGCGCGGTACACCGCTTATGTTACAGCTGATGGTTGTATACTTCGGACCATATTATATTTTCGGAGTGTCCACATCGGGAAATTACAGAATAGTTGCTACCATAATCGGTTTTGTGGTAAATTATGCGGCATACTTTTGCAGAGATATACAGAAGCGGAATTCAGTCCATGCCGAGCGGACAGTATGAAGCCGCAAAGATATTGGGATACAGTAAATCTCAGACTTTCTTTGTTATAATACTGCCACAGGTAATAAAGAGAATTTTGCCGTCTATAACAAATGAGGTAATAACTTTGGTAAAGGATACATCTTTGGCCTTTACAATAAGTGTGGCCGAGATGTTTACAATGGCAAAGGCACTCGCAAGCAGTACAACAAGTATGTTACCCTTTGTGTGCGCCGCATTGTTCTATTATATATTTAATTTAATAGTAGCATTTGTAATGGAAGCAATAGAGAAGAAAGTTAGAATATTACAAGTAGGTGATTATGTCATTATTAAGTATGAAATCAGTAAAGAAATCCTTTGGCGGTGTGGAAATTTTAAAGGATATATCACTGGAAGTAAAAGAAGGTGAAATTTTAAGTATTATAGGTCCGTCAGGTTCAGGCAAATCCACACTTTTGCGCTGTGCTACATTATTGGAAGAAATGGATGACGGAGAACTTAGCTATAACGGAAACTCGGTTTGTAAAAGTGTAGGCGGTAAGGCGGTTTATGAGAGCCAGAGTAAATTGAAAGAAATTTCTGAATGCTTCGGCCTTGTATTCCAAAACTTCAATCTCTTCCCACATATGAATGTATTGCAAAATATCTGTGATGCACCGATAAGAGTACAAAAAAGGGATAAGGAAGGAGTGAAAGAAGAAGCCTTTTCTCTGCTAAAGAAGATGGGGCTTGAGGACAGAGCCGAAGCATATCCTTATCAGCTTTCAGGCGGTCAGTCTCAAAGAGTCGCTATTGCCAGAGCATTGGCGCTAAATCCGAAGATACTTTTCTTTGATGAGCCGACATCCGCACTCGATCCGGAGCTTACGGGAGAAGTTCTCAGAGTAATAAAATCTTTGTCCGATTTAAAAATTGCCATGGTCATTGTTACACATGAGATGGCGTTTGCTAAAGAAATATCCGACAAGGTAATATTTATGTCTGACGGAGTGATAGTTGAGTCGGGAACTCCTGAGGAAGTCTTTGCATCAACTAATGAAAGAATGAAGAACTTTATAGGTGCATTAAGCAAATAAACAAAAAGGTGGATAATATGAAATACATAGTTATACTTGGAGACGGAATGGCGGATAAAGATATTCCTGAACTTGGCAATAAGACAATACTTGATGTAGCTAAAAAGCCACATATTGACGGACTTAAGGGTGTGCTCGGTATGGCAAGAACGGTGCCGAAGGAGCTAAAGCCGGGAAGTGATGTGGCAAACCTTGCAGTAATGGGATATGATCCTCTTAAGTGCTATACGGGTAGATCACCGCTTGAAGCTGTAAGCATCGGCATAAACATGAAAGAAACAGATGTTGCAATAAGATGTAATCTGGTTACTCTATCAGATGAGGAGGATCCGAAAAAAAGAACAATGCTTGACTATTCTGCAGGTGAGATATCTACTGAGGAGGCAAGAGAGCTTATTGAAACAGTGGAAAAAGAGCTTGGAGATGATGAATTCAAGTTTTATCCCGGAATATCATACAGACATTGTTTGATATGGGACAACGGAAAAGACCGGACTTGATCTTACACCTCCACATGATATATCTGACAGAGTAATAGGTGAATACCTGCCGAAAAATGATAAGATTTTATCTCTTATGGAAAGAAGCTACAGTATTTTAAAGGATCATCCTGTGAACTTAAAGAGAAAGGCGGAGGGTAAGAATCCTGCAAACTCCATATGGCTTTGGGGAGAAGGTACAAAACCTAATGTAGAAAACTTTGAAAAGAAAAACGGTCTTAAGGGTGCGGTTATCTCAGCTGTGGATCTTATAAAAGGTATCGGTATCAGCGCAGGAATGGAGAGCATTGATGTAGAAGGTGCAACAGGTACTGTGGACACCAATTATGAGGGGTAAACTTGCAGCTGCAAAAAAGACTTGCTTGAGGACGGAAATGATTTCTTATATATTCATCTGGAAGGACCGGATGAGTGCGGACATCATGGAGATACTGAAGGTAAGATATTAGCGGTGGAGCGAATTGATGAAAGAGTTGTAGGACCTCTTTGTGAGGCGCTTAGAGAAGCAAATGAAGATTTTGCAATGCTTATAATGCCGGATCATCCAACGCCTATCGAGACCAAGACCCATTCTTCAGACCCTGTTCCTTTTAAAATATACAGATCAAATAATGAAACGGATGTTGCAATATCTTATACCGAAAAAGAATGCAAAAGAATCCGGAATATTTATAGAAGAAGGATATACACTTTTAGAGAAGTTTATCAACAATAAATTATAAGATACGGAGCTGCTTACTGGCGGCTCTTTTGATTTTACTTGATATATGGTTTTTAATACTATATACTGATGTTATGAAAACCAATAAAGAAATTATCAATGATATGATAAAAGCATTTTGAGGGCTTGGATATTGTAAAATCGGAAGATATTCCGGATATTTCTTTTGTATATGGATCAGATGACAAGTTTTATTGACGAGAAGCTTGAGAGTTTCAAACGAGAGGAGGATGATAAGCTTCTTACAAAAACCATGATCAATAATTATACGAAGAACAAGCTTTTTGCTGCCTTCCGATAAGAAAAAAATATACCAAGAATCATGTGATGCTCTTATACTTATATATTTTTTACAAGAATGTACTTTCCTTTGCGGATATTAAAAGGCTCTGTGATTTGAGTATATACAACAGCTTTGATAAGGGAGATGAGTCTTTGTCGAGCTGTATGATATTCTGGTTCACATAGAGGATGACAAAAACGAGATTGTAGATGATTTGAAAAAAAGACTTGAGTATGCAAAAGAATAAAGTGGATACCTTTTGACAAAAAAAGATGAAAAATGTTGAGTTATTTACTTTTTATCAGATATTGTAATGGAAGTATATTTTTAAAGCAACATTTAATTGAATATATTCTGAATAAAATTTGAGCCGAAAGATATGAATAAGTAAGAAAAATTTTAACTGTACATATACACTCAAATTACATATACTTATAGTATA
>BNJU01004812.1_pt1 | contig 57109 bp, 53 predicted proteins | sample 8539281 | NCBI WGS metagenome assembly BNJU01 (sample SAMD00202456, study PRJDB9452) | human saliva metagenome | isolation source: human saliva | place: Japan
CTATGTCTTGGATGCGGTCGCGATGGAGCTCTTAGGCGAAAATGTACCAGCTAGCAAGCTCGATCTAGATATCATATTCGTCTCATGGGTCTAAACGCTGATGCAAGTAGTATTACCTAGTGTAGACTGTGGCTTGGTCACATCAAAATCCACAGATGACACAAATCTATTAACTCTCTTTGCAGAGTGAGCATAGTAACCACCGATAGCATTGGTTCACGACGAGAGCATTCTCAGATGGTTCAGCCTTCTCAAAAAGACTCACGAAGGGCTAGATTCGACGTAAATATCAAGACTTACCGTAGCAAGTAAGAGGCAGATGGGCTAGGCCAGGTTAATGATCATCGAACATATTCCAAGTTCATATAACCACCCCGATAAGCGGGGATGGAGCTCTGGGGTAAACTCCACCAGACTTATACGCCGAGACCGCCGCCGCTATCAGCGCCAGCGTCCTGTGAATAAGTGGCAATTTGTCATAAATGCGATGCGCTCCGCAGGCTTCATCTACTAAAACCAGCGCCAGCTTTATGGTATTTCATTCGACCATGAGATTTCAGACAAATACTATAGTGGGTAGGGTTGTTGATTAGGATGGCTTTGCGATCCGTTGTTCCTTGATGGCCTGTGCATTTACAATTCATTTCAGACCTAAAGCGATGCAATTTTAGGATCTACCTCATCTCTATGTAGATGGAATGGCACACATAGAACCAACGCATTGTTGTAGGTTTGTGACATTTCTTTGGCAGAATAATCTTGTCAGCCTTGCAGGTGGAAAGTCATGGTTTTGAACAGATGATGTTGTTCCACAATCATGAAAGGGCATGCGCTGCTCCATCCGCAATGGCTCTCCTGCATCTCAGATATCCAAATGGGATGGCCTGTGTCCAGGGTTTCATAGGGTGCATTGACATCAATGCCACACTTTTGTTTTCTCCCAACAATAGTTCAACAAGGTTCTGGATTTCACAAATCGTCATGTTACTGGTACATCAGGGAACAATGTCTTTCTCTCGCCTGCAATCAGACCTTCATAAACTAGGGGGCCTGGTTCTGATCTAACTGTCTCACGACCTCCTTTTGCCGTATTTTAGCACCTCAAAATAGTGAGGGCGACCAAAGGTTGACTTATGAAAAGAGGCGGTTTTTCACCTGTACTGCAGTACTTCTGACGTTTTTATTTGGTTTTCTCGTAGGTATGTCTGTTCCCGATGTTTCTAACTCTGTAGTAGCAAATAGTACGTATTACTTTGTTAGTCGTTTCACAAGATGACGGTGGTAGCTTTCACCACACTAAAATTTATGAGATTAGGACAAGCGTCTAACATCAACTTATAAAGTAGGCTTTTAGCCTATCAATAATGTGGCTTTCAAACGCACGCGGCGTGACATTCAACCCTGCTCTGTCCGTAGGCATCCTCGAGTTTATATTTGCTGAAAACATCCTCCTCATTTTCTAAGCCTTATAACTATATCCATGTTTGCAAGAGCTGTAAGTACTAAACACTTTCTTAAATTTTGTTGCTGAATGGTTAGAAATTACTACCCCAAGGAGTCCGTCCAATCAACTAAAACGATTAAAAGACGATGAGTCACTCTCAAGAATGTCAATCTTGGTGTATGCATCCCTTTGGAAAATGTCTACTGTAATAATTTGGCGCAATTCTTCGCTCTTTTCAGGGTTTCACGCTTCTAGCTAGCATAAGCGTGGGCTCTGGATGGTGGAATAGAAATACGCTTTATTGTTCAGGGTTGTGGCGATGTTTTCCCTTTTGAAAAGAGATGCGTTTGATCCATTCCTGAGGAGTACTGAGGGCAAGGATCTCGCAGCGGTTTCCTTATCGCTAATTTTTCAGAGTATCGATCTAGTCTCTCATATCCTGTTCTTTTTCGGTAAAATCTTTTAATTCCAATTATCCCTCTCCTATCTAGAAAGTCCTCTATATTCTAAATTATATACAATATTGGAGAAACCACAAATAATAAACTTTTGCAAAATATATGCACGTATTGAAGTTGCATTGCTGTGATGTCAACTAGTGAGAATCAAAAGCCACTAAAGTTAAAATATGCATCCTCTAAGAGGACTTGAAAAATCCTTACCAAAGAAGTCTTTCAAATTCGTCCTTATGGAGATTCTGTCGTAGCGTAAGCTTTAAAATGTTTATAGGTGTTCTGTTGATCTTTCCTCACTAGTTTCTTATTAACATAGATTTGTATACCATCATGTTTATATTTCCGCATAGTCTACCTGAGTATATAAATTGAGTTCGATTTATTATTTTGAGGTAAATGTTAATCCTTGTCCTTTTCTTCGCTTGTGTTAGTCAGACTTCTGTCATATTCATACAGCTATCCTTTATGAAAATCTAATGGAATTGGCTTTTCGCGAACATTTCCTTCCTCTCTTTCCCAAAATACTCTGGTTTCGAAAGGTCTAGGGTAGTGAGCATTACGATTAGTATTAAATAATTTCCTGAATAACGAGTTAAGACATCTTTAAAAGTTCGGTGAATGAGTTTTGAGTTGAGGTTTTGTACTATATCTATCTGAAGTTTCGGTTGAAATTGTATTTGAAAAAGCTCATTCTTTTCATCCAAATTTTCCTAACTCACTCAACTTCTAATTTATCAACGTGCCTGTTAAAGCAATAATTTTAAAGTATTAAAATTTTCTGCAAAGGTCCTAACTCTTTTGATTTGCTACTAAAAGCTACCAGCGAGACACACACAAGAGTATAATCGGCATCGTCATGAGTGGCTCAAATGAATTTTCAAGTAAATGCAGTCGGCGAGAAAATATTTGGTTTTCTTCAGAATCTTCTGGACTATTGTTGTATGAGTCATTAAATAGTCATAAAGCCCGCATCAAATCGTAATTGAAACCATACTGTAGCTATGATTGATGATTTTGTCATCGTTTTCTAACTCATTACAGATTTGTAATGTACATTATATAGAAAGGCTAACAGAATTGAATAATCTGATGGCACTGCGAGGATTATTTCCGATTGGTCTCTAAATTAGTTGAGGTTACATTCCTAATAACGCAACGTCATCATTTGAGTAAAAATTGGTCTCTTTCAAAGGACTTTACAACAAAGAGTTTCTCCATATGATAAGTCCCACAGCTTAGGTTTCAGTAAAGCGCTTTAGTTATTTTCTCAGCTTTTCCTTTTTCGTTGTCCAAATCATCACCATGCACACTTTTGTTCCTCTTGAAACCGTAACATTATAATCAATAGCTAAAACAAAGAACACAATTTCTGCCGTCTAAAGAAAGTTTTGGAAAATTTCCTAGGAATTCCAATCGCTGGAACCAATCTGTCGAGGTCATCCAATGAAAATTACTATCTCTCGTAATTATCTCTGCTTTCAGTCATCAATGATACTTTAGCCAATGGGTAAAAGCTAGTAAATTATTAGCTTTCCTCGTGCCCCAGTAATTTTAGAGTTGATTATTAATTTTTCAATGTAGAGACCAAAAATCTGTTTTTAGATATTCCATACTTTTTGTAATAACTCTTGAAATTTTTCAAAGTTCTCTCTTGTCATCGTAGTTGCTTCTAATTCTCGTAAATCCCATAATTAACGTGACTGCTAAATCCTTATCCATATCAAATTGTAAAGATATTGCCAGAAATGTAAAATATTGTTTTAATTTTCTGAGATGCGGCGATCTTAAGTTTTCTTCAACTTGACCGTACATGATACTGGTTTTCCCGGTTCCCCAATCGCCTTAGTGAATAGCTAGTGTCAAAGGAGTTTCAGCATCCAGTAATAAAAGTTGATAGCTTACAGATACTTGTCAATCCCAGTCATAAATTCGTCTTTTACGATTGGAATATCAGAGAAAATGAATTGTACCCTTATAATTTCCTTTCAAAATATTTTTATATAGAGTGTACTCAGGTAAGAATATGCCACTCGAATTTTATATTGTGTTATTGACATTTGTAGTATAGTCTTAAAAAGCAATTGTATGTTATCAGATATGTCACTGAGTCGCTTCTCATCTTCTGTTCGCTTCACAGACTAGACTAGTGTTTTGCCAAAATTTCACGATAAGAATAAGAACTAAAACGCTATTACCTGTCTCATATTTCTTCTCCCTTGCCTACCTTAGTAACCTTCCAACACTTTTCATTATCCATGATGATGAAAACAGCTGATCCGTCACCTGTAATCCGCATGCTTAGTTGCCAAATGCTGTAACAATCTTCCTTATCTCGCGAGCTTAATGAGCTTGATAAGGCTCCCAAAGTCAATTTCTCTACAAATAGCAATCATCAGCGGAGACTAAAACACCAACGCTTGCCTTCAACAGAAAAGCTCTCCGTCAGAGTATCATGTAACACAACCAGGCTTGTTCGAGGCCTTGTCCATTAGTGAGCTGGGAAAGAACCTGTCCATCTTCTGCGCGTGAATTTTTACATCTGTCGTTGCTTTACATCCTCGCCCTAGAAAGGCTAGAGTATCAAACTCTTCCTTATCTTTCGCATCAAAGTAGCTTTCCCTTATCGATAGCGTCGTTATCCACGACTGATCATTGCACCAAGTTTTAGGTTGTGACTTTGGAGGTACCCAGAGCGCGCCAGCTATTGACGACATTAGTTTAATCCAGCAAAATCACCACTTTTTCGTTTCAGATTACGATTTTCTCTACCATCGTGTTCTGTTTTGTGAAAGTAGTAAATCACCAACTTAAACCAGTGGAGCCGACGAGTCGTATCCTGGTCTCGAACTGTAAAAGATTGAAAAAGATTCATCCTTTTCTTTGGACTAGTGGGCTGATAAAGAGATTTGACCTCTTCAGTGTAATGACGTGATTTAGGTTTGGGTATGAAGTACCGATCCAAAGACTTTATCTGAGCTAGTCTGTGTCGTGCTGAGTCCTCTGTGTTATTTGTAGTGACAAGCAGCCAATCCAAGTAATAAGAGCGAAAGCACTGAGTCCAAGGCAACATGCTTTTTCGTTCATTTCGCTAAATCTCCTTCTAGACCCACCAAGTCTCCGACTGTCTGTATAGCGCCATTCACTCATCGCTCTGGAGTAATCCTGACTTAAGCTATATTGTCACTACATAGGCATGAGAAAAGGCTGGAACGAATGGTTGCCCATCATTACGATCTTGCGATTACTTTTATTCAATGACAAATCCTTTTGCTTAAAATCACTGAGTGTTGCTCCAATTCTTGGCACGACTTGCTAGTACTAGAATCACTATCTACAAGATAATTTTCTGCTGATTGTAAATAGCTTGGATTTTGTCCATCATAATTCCATTCTCGACTAGCTCATCAGGCGCGTGCTCTGAGGCTATATGTTCCATGTAGTAATGTCTGAAACACTCTTGCGAATCTGAATCAATTTCTTGCAACGAGTAAACATCTCGTTGCTTTCAGGAAACGTTCCCAAGGCATAGCGCGACGACAATCTGGATCTGGCCCACTCAAATCACAACTCTAGCTCAGTTTCCATAAGTAGAAAACACGGTGATTCCTGCTTTTGTAAAAGAGATGAGCGAAAGTCGGTAGACTGTAACAAGTTAATGACTTCTGCCCTTGGCAGCTAATCAAAATGGCTCCGTATCCATACGCAGTCAGTGAACATCACTGCGTGCTGTCCATATTACATGGGCATGACATCAATCATCAATGAATTGGCCCGAATGTACTTGCACACCCGCTGAGAAATAATCGCTGATGCTGTCAGAGAGAGTGAGTTCATGATCGTTTGAGAGACTCATCTCCCATTTAGCCAAGGCCGGACGTGTGCGAGACTTCTCCAGAGTATAAAGGTCAGGCTTTTGGCCGCAGACAGCCTTGCGGAAATCTCTCCAAAATTGTGGTCACCTCATTTTGCCCGCATCCAGCGCCAAGCATCGATGTCCAAACTCTTCAGTCCAGTAGGTCGCAACGCTCAACAAATAGTCTCTCCTTGAGGAGGTTTGCCGTATTGAGCTTTAAACACCAGCTCTCAAAGAAGCAAGAGGTATGGTAGGATAATTCCTCTTTTTATTAACGAGAGATTTTCTTTTGCGACTTTGACTGGAGAGTCTTGAATATGGAGACCAGTCTTTATAAACAGAATTTTCACCGTGTGTTGAGAATAATCCTGCGCTGCAGGCACGGTCTCCGATATGGTTGGCTGACGACTCGCGTCTGAGTTTTCGTGCACCCTCTCTGATGGGCTTGATCTACCTGATTTTGGACAGGTTCCTTGTCTCCAAAATGACGTCGATTTCAAGAAATAGTCCGTCATATTGTACTATGATTGCTTGAGGAGTTCATCGGACGGAGATAAGAGAGACCCTGTAATACCTCGTCTTTGCAAGTAATCCAGATGATCCGTAATCTGTAAATCCCACCAAAGAAATCAGCTCGTCTGGTTTGATTGAGGAATCCCAAGCTAGCACCCTTCTGGAGAAATCACAGGATTCCCATTAAGCACAAAGCCCATTCTGGGAAAATCTGGTACCTATACCGTGTCTGCTGCCAGTCAGAGACATAGCAGCATCAATCTCATGGATGCAAGGAGATTTTCAATCCATTTCCTTCATAATGAGAGATTTTCTAATAAATGTTTTCTTCACCTTATATCGCCATATATAAGATCATCCCGAGCCTTGCTCAGCTTGGGTTTCAAAGAGATACCAGGTCGTGCATAGCCAACTGTAATCTCCGCGCAGTAATCAAACAAAGCATCAAGTGCCTTACTCATCTCTTACTATCTTCATAACGGTCCTCTAAAATAAAAGGATCTCATAATGCAGAGTTGAAAATGCACGATATCTCCTCTTGCCTAAATTTCAGATACGAATGTGCATTATCTTATCTTTATAAGGTCATACTCCGACTCAGTCTGTAGTAAGTAGCTGTTAATTCCTGTTTCCTCCTAAACTATCTGTAATCCTTTTCAACACCGACATTTTTCATTGCTAGTGAATCTAGTCTATTTTATTATTTTATTTTGCAAAGGAAGCGTAAATAGTTTCAAGCAGTTTATTTCAAATAAAAAACGTGGTGCCAACACTACTTTTCTATGATAATTTACCGTGTCTTGTATGATTTTTAAAATCTTATTGTGTAGTTGTTCATTGAGATCTAGGAAAACGCTGCCAAATACTTAAAAGTGTTCAAACTTGGAGACGAAAAGTGATATTTCGTGATGAATCAGCTCTATCCGATTCCAGAAACTCCTGCAAAATCAGGTAAAGTCAATCTTTCCAGGCACAACGCTCAGGCCATCGCACGGAATTCATGCTCATGAATATCTATTAGCCCTATTTCAGTGGCTATCCTTTTCATTATCTTTGTGATCATAAATTCTGAGATGGGTGGCCCAGCCTCTGGGGTCGCCAGGCATGATATCAATGTCAGACGGCCCCCATTCTTCATTTGTAGACGGTATTCAAACTAAAGACCCCATGAGCGTCAGGTGGTTAAAGCTTGGTTTAAATGAGAACAAATTGTTCCAGAAATTCAATAGATAGAAGAGTGTTCACTCCTCCAGTCGTTGATATAAGACTTAAGATTTCAAATTTATAAATAATAAGTAATTTTTTACCTTCCCTCTCGGCTTTATTACTTCCTCATGGAAGCTAGGACTTCCAGTTTCCTACAAGTAGGTTGTCCGATTTATCGCCATCAACATCTGACTCGAACACTATCTGAGATCTTAATATTAGCTCTGATATACTCGATATCATTGCCGGCAACATCTCCCCTTTATTAAATCAGAATATTGAACAATTTAGAGAATATGAAACATCTTTTAGAATCAAAATATTGCATATCCGTCTTTATTTCAAAATTTTTTGTCAATGAAGTAATTTTATCAAGAGGCAAAACATGACTAAGCTTCACCGCCATAATTCATTTTCTGTCTCAACCAATGTTAAGGGCCTGATCTGTATCATGACAGACTGCAAATGTTACAGCATGAAACAAATGCAATTTTGTCACGTCAATGTCGATTTCAGCATTTGCCAGATCGCCTCAGGCAGAGAACCGATACTGAATATAACCAAAATGAATTTATCATTCGCTTTACCGATATCAATCTTGTTGGTTAAGTTAAAATCAGGTTCATCAATCCCGCCATCGATGTCTTGATTGATTTCCAAAGTTTCGTAATGATTTACCCGTACCGCCGAGATAATCCTAACTTCCAGGAATGCTAGTCTCTCTCAGCAATACCAGAAATGGCTTGATAGCTATCCCATCTCCACAGACACAACCGCATCGTACTTCTCACGTGACCTCCTCAATAGGTATCGCATCTAAAGCTTTTCAGTAATTTTGGACTTCACGATATAAAATAATCTTTAGCTTTATTCTCAGTTTGGCCTTATAATCCAAATATTTTCCCCACTGAAATTAGGGTTGATAATTACCATTTACTTTTTTCATTATTTTCTCATAATTTTTAAATAGAAATATTAGCGTAGCTACATTTATCATTACATATAATGCTATTATATAGTAGAGAAACTCAGAAAAAGAACTTTGGCACTAGACGTGTGTATAATAGCTGTTTAAAATTCAGATTATCAAAAGCAAGTCACTCTATTTAACTACCTCCCTTAAAAGCCTCTTTTATTTATATCAGCATATTCAGTCAAAGATTCTTTGAATAAATTTTCATTCTTGGTTTTCCTTCTTTTCCAAAAGAACAGATACCCACTTTAACTTGTTGAGTAGACACATTGCTTTCATCTTCACAAAGTCCTTTAAGCTTCAATTCCATTGTCATCGAATGGTCATATAACAATCTGAATTTTCCATAATAAACTTTAGCATATCTTGGATTTATGAAACTCAAATCATTTTCTCTTTTTACTTTTCTCCAAGAAGTATACACTTATCGGCAGTAAGTTAAAGACGTGAAACACCTGCTTAAAGTTGAGAAATATTCTCTAAAGTGTGCATTAAAGAGATCCACATTCAGTAAAGGCGTATCTAAGGTATAATTTCTCGTTCTTTTTCTTTTTTTTTTATTGATGATTTTTAATCGATTCCCTTAAAGTGCTGCTGCTCAATAATATGATTGAGTTCTTGTTCATCACCTCTATATTCAAGTCCTAATGACGCATGTCTATGAAAGTTCATCTCATTACCAATGAAATATTTATTGAACTCATCAAGGACGATTGTATCGACTCAGGTCTGCTCTCTGTAATATTTCTCTCCTTAAAACCAATTTAGGTTTGTCATCTCTCAAAATAATGAGTTTGGTTTCATTATTTTGAGGAATAGATTCGTTTCTCCTAACAAGCTCATACACTCAGCAGTTCGGACTTACCGTATCATCTAATGAAAAACAATCCTCACGAAATGAAATCCTTCATTTTAATATTGTTCATTCATAGCTAGTTACAATATCTCCACAATTGCTCCTAGCATCAAGATTCCTCTATGATATATCAGATTCATTACAAATTTCCAATAGATCAGCTCTTTAAAAATAAGCACCAAATTAATCCCTCTTGAAACTAGGTAGCTGATAAATAACCGTGGACACCCCTTTGCTTCATACAATTGTATTTAGTGTAGCTGATGAAATATTTCGCTGAAGTTCTGCAGTTCAATTCTTTTCTACAGATATACAGAACTGAGCCTTGCTATAGAATCATATCTTCGACATGACATCATATAGTTTTGTAAATTGTCGCAATGTTTTTGACAGGCGTCATGGCAAATCTTCCATAGATAATAAACTTTGGCTACTCTGGATAAGCCAGTTGATGAAGTTTCCATGTAACTAGAGTTTGCAAAATTTATTGGACATCAGTTTACACCAAATGAGACACTAGAAGATGCTGATTTTAAGCTAAAAACTTGGTTTGGGGAATACAGAGAACTTCCATCTATAGTGGCCTTCTCAATTCCTGTCTAAGAACCAAAGCTCCATGGCAATTTGACCCTTGGTAAAACACCGATTACAAACAATTTTTCCTACAGTTTGCTTTGATATAGTCTAGAATCTCAAAGCAGAATCTTCAGTAGAAATATAAAAATCAAGTTGATATTTCTCCTTAAGCAGCCATTCAAAAGTGGAGGTAGAGAATATTACAGCTATTCTTTGACAAGATTCAGTAGCAATGAAATGAACACTGGAACTGCCATATGTATCAGTAAAATAGGAAGCAAATTCTATCACCGATTGCCGATTTCATGTTTAAACTCCTCCTGTGGGACTTTCACTGCGCTACACCCATGTTTAATCAGCCTTGCAAAAAGCAGTGATACACTTACTCCGCATGATGCGTCTGCAGGACTCAAAGAGTTCAGTGAACCTTTTGAGGATGCTCCACATTCATAACAAACTTACACACTCGACATGGTGCGTTTGCATTTTCGATCCACTAGTTTATACTTTCTTCAATTCATATCTTAATTCTTGATAGGTTTGATGTCACGCCATGGTTGCGACATTACAGGAAGACCTCAGGCGAGTGCGGGTCTGTGCTGTTTGAGCTGCGTGCGCTGATAAAAGCTCTCGAGTCAAGCCCTTGCGTGGTGGAGTCACAATAGGATGACGGTTGGTTGGATACCTTCCCTTGAGGCCAGTTCCTCATAGCATTTTCAGCTGTCACAGTCTATAGTGTGCTGATTTGTGATGTGTATGTGCAAAGAGCATTCTTTTTCAGCTATTCTCAACGACTTCTGGAATCACTTCAACTCGTGAGCTTCCTTTGACTTATGTTTGCAACAGATAGGCCAATCGTTCCAATCCCCGAATGAGCGTCAGTCACCACATCATCTGCTCTGATCTCCACAGAAAGTCAATGGCTGTTTGATATGAGTTTTTCTATGCGATGTGACAATGACGCTGATGACTGGGCCAGCATGTTGGAAGTCATTTCCCAGCTTGTCGATCCATGGACATGTAGTCTTGACCATAAAGAGGTCTTCCACTCCTTGCCAATCGCATTGGTATTCTCGGTCGTTGATATTTTTGCATGGGGCAATCTCTAGGAACTAGCAAGTGACATTCAATCAATTGGTCAACTCAAACTTTAGGACAGTGGTTACCAAAATAACCATGATTTGTCCTGAATGGTGGCCTCGTCGCACCACAAGGTTCGAATCAAAGCCAGACTGGCCCTTTTCGTCGCAGGTTTTAAATCAAAGACGTGGAGCAGGTCTCAGGAGGCTACTACAACCCAGGTGTCCACTTGGATTCTTGGATAAAAGAAATCTTCTAGAGCAGCAGGGTCAATTCTTACGGAAAAGCCAGTTTCCAAGACACCATTGCTCGACGAACAGGCACCCTGCGCCTTATTGCGATACTTGACTGATGTTTCCATACCAAGCGTTTTAACCTCTCTCTATAATACCAGCAATCTTGTAGAGACTGTCTTTGACTTGCTTAGTTTACTGAAAGCTTAAAACATACTGGATATGGGATGCCCCAAGTCAACAATACCTGAGCGTAGATAAAGCAAGGTCAAAGATCTTGGTTACGATGTGGAGAATGTAAAATTGTTCTTCCAGCCTTCGGTAATCTTTAATGACACAGGGACTCCATGAGGTTTTCTCAGTTGGTGGGCGTTTCTACAAAACCAAGACCTTCTATCTTAGCGACCCCATAGCCTTCATGGTCAAATCAACCATTTCAACTTCTACAATATCATTTTTCTTTATATATTTTTCACTTTCTGTCAATACGACAAAAGGGCAACCTTGTTTCTATTACCATCTATTATATCATGAAATGACCTAAGCACCAAAACTCTTGAAAGTTGACAATGGCCCCTTATAGGGAGGTAAAAAAGTTACCCCCAATCTTCTAGTGCTATTGGCATCAAAGTTAGAGTTGATATTTTTCAGCCTCTGGCTTAGGATACAATGCGCTTCCTTGAGGTCATTTTAGGGTTTTAAGTGAAATCAATTATTGTTTCAAAATGTCACTCTTTGAAGGTTGGGCCTGCAAAATTGATGATGATATTGACCTGGTTTTATATTATAACCTGATCAGGTTTGCAGTTTTGGTATGTCTTCTAAGTTTTGCGGACATCTTCTTCCCTGTCAGATTGCCTGAAGCTAACCTTTTGCCTTTGCGATTCCTGCCTTGATATCTGCCAAAGCAGCATTGAGTTTATTGACATCTAGCCTGACGTCGCTTGTTTTCAGCATTGATATCAGACCAAGGCACCCAGCTCTTCTTGGGCCAAGTCTTTGTTGGCTTGCAGTACTTTTGCCATTGACACCTCCATGGTGAAATGAAATCCTGCTGGGCACTCTCCTGTAACTGGAATCGTTGCTGCAACTGTGATTTTGGCATGCTCCACTCCCAGCATCGCTGCTGCGTTACAGTACATATCACCGTCACCTTGGTGATATTTTCAGGCGTTTCAATCTTGACTTCTAGGGGCGACTTATCCCAGCTTTAGATAGCTGACGAATAGAGGCTGTAAACTAGCATCATTAAGCCACATTGTGTTTTCAGATAGGTTTCAGGTGTCATAGTTTGATGTCTTTGTGTCTTTTTGATGCATCACTTGTAGTTGCTAAGGTTTGATTTTCCTAGTCTTCAGGATGAAGAACCTAGGACATATTCAGGTTGTACATAGGTTCATCAATTGCGCAGACATCTGTTGCTGCGTGGACACTCATCTTAGCTGTTGCTGCCCTAATTACGGCGCTTGTTAGAAGAATTTCTTTCTCATGGGATGTTCCTCCTTTACCCCTCTGGATTAATAAAACAATCTTAAAAAGAAAACATAGCCAAAACACCTGTAAACCAGATGCTTGAAATTAAAATTTCATGATATAGAGGATTCAAGCGTACCTGTCTCAGTGTGTATTCCACCATTTCATAGGGGTTCTATCCCGTGGAAGGATAAATCAGGTTGATATAGGTATAGGTTTTCCCAGTAGGTATTTCAGGATGGGGCGACGGTTCCGAGAATATTGTTTGGCCAGGGCAGGTATTTTCCTTGCTGTTTTGGGCGATAAAATCGATAAGCAGGAGGTAGAATTATAGGCTTACGGCTGTCAGACATCAACGCCCTTTTTCCTGGGCTAGAGTGAGATTATCTAATTCATCCTGAATCCCTGACAGATGCTCATCGCATTGTCATTGATAGATATTTATGGTACCGCTAGCAGACTCAACTAGACTGCGCGGCATCGCCTTCTTTTCCCGTTTCGGTATAAATCATGGCGAGCACAAGCTCTTCATTTGGTAAATTATCTCTTTCACTGAGTTCTCAGACCAGCCATGGGTTGGTAGGTCATGGCTTGCTTCCACATCTTGATGGATATGATAGACTTTATAGACAGCGAAAGGAGACTGCTAGCACTAGCACTCTTCGTAGTAATTAAACATTATTTACTTTTAGATATCCTCGATATTTTTTGATTAAGATAGAATACAGGTTCCATTTATCATTTGAACGGATAAACTCAATCCGATTCTGCATCTTAATGAAAGCTTATTATTTGGAACCGTCAGTTCGATTCCGTTTAATAAGGAAAGTTTTTGATTTTCAAATTTCTTGAGCTGGCTGACTGGCATCAATTTCATCGAACTTTGGACTAGTTTCTAAATTTACAGCTTCTTTGACTTAATTAATAAGCTCAAACAAACTGTAATTTATTATCAAAAAGTCGTTCTTAATTCTCGAGAGACAGTTCGTGCTTTCTGCCAAGATTGTTGAAATGCTAGTTATATGATTAGAGTGAAAATCATCTGTGTTAAGGGACTCTGCATTCTCTAGGTATTTTTTCCAGTTCCTTGATGGATTTTTGGTGATCTTAGGTGCAACAGCCCAAGAGATTATCTGAAGAAATAATTCGAAAGTTCCATTATACTTGATTCGTTTTTCAGTGAGATGGTACTTGCGACACAGAAGATTGACCACCAAAGTACCTCAATGGCTCCCGTTTCAAATCCAGGCCGTTGTTCTAGGTCAAGCTTGATTGGATTATCAACTTCCCCACCGAGGTGGGTCAAGGTCTCTAGGAGCAATTCATGGAAAGCAAATATTAAACATAACTATTTTAGAAGAGCCCAGACAAGAAACCAGTCATTGGTCTTGGGATTTTTCAAGTGCTAAACCTCTTTCCAGAGATTGTGGTGTTATGATGTCTCAACCAAATCATCCGTGATGTGATTGAAGAAGGGTTTCTTCTTCAGGAAATCAGTCTTAAACTTCATCTGAATACACATTCGATTTTTGCATGGTATTCTTCGATTTTGGGTGATATTGAAACTTATCACTTTAGAAACAACTCCAGTATCATCTGCATTTGAACTGATGGATAATAACTTTCTTAATGATATCCATAAAAGTAATAGTCCTCGTATAGTGGAGAGCGTCTATCAACGCTTTGACTAGCCCTCACTTCTTCAATTCTAACTTCATTTTCTGCATTTTCAGGGTTTAATGATGGGTTAACAACTTTTGGCTTTCTTCCAAATCCACGTGATGATGGCTGCAGAATCCGATACAATGCCACTTGTCTTGAATGGTGACAAGGTTTCGTAAGTTGATTTTATTTAAGGTAATGACTTCCATCCAGCAAATTTTGAGCAGCTTACAACCAGGCAGCATCAACAAGAGGGTGATTTCAGTCCCCCCCAGAAATGATACAAAATCAGGGTCTTGCAAGAAGACTTCAACCATAACACTGTTTTAATGTATTAGCAGCATATTCTAGCAAAGGCTGGGTCCAAAACTGCTTTGAAGGAAACAGCCTTAGCAGCCTAACATACTCAAAGAATACACTTAGATACCTGGAAAATAGCTGAGTTGATTTTCTTAGCTAGAGTCTTCATCATTGTCAAAATCAAGCCACCATGGTCACGAGTTTTGTGGGTCGTTGTTGTGAGTGATAACAGGCGTATGGTACTGGACTTGGGTGAGAGACCAGCCCACCGCAACCAGAGCCAGCGATATAGGCCATATCATTATGAGTTCGCCTGTAGCATCTGTGTTCCACGGAATTTTGAGAGTCAATAATTTGAGAATGGCTGAAGCACAGCGATCAATTTGGTTTTTACTTCTTGGGCTTGTTTCAAGATCGCATCAGGAAGTCAGAGTTCTGTTTCAGGATCTACTATGAAACAAAGTTGTAGGTTTGGCCAGAAATAACTGAAGCTCCGTGGGTCAAGTGTCACCTGCTGCTGTGAAATCCATCCCCATAGCCGCGTACCTGGCTCAATCAAGGCCATGTAAGCCGCGCAGTTAGCTTAGCTTCCTGAAATTAATAGTTGGACATTGGCAAGATTTAACCAATTTCTTTCGCGCGTTCAATAGCAAGTCTACCACATCTCTACCACATCGGTTTCACCATAATAACGGCTGGCCTGGGTAACCCTCAGCATGTTGTTGGTCAAGATAGACCCTTGAGGCAGCCAGCCCCAGCCCTTGAAACAACGTTTTCGAAGCAATTAACTCAGTATTGTTTGTTGGCGTTCTTCCTTTAGCACGCGTACTTGTTCAGAGATCAACATCGTATGCTTTAAAATCTTCTTTGTCAAAAATCATAGGTCTTCTCCTTTTATAGTGTGGCTAGTCCTTTAGATTTGGCTACAAAATAGAAGCTAAAAGATGCAGAATAAACCCATTTTTGCACTTTGTCACAAGTATAACCAACACCATAAAATGCGCTTGAGCACCAGACGATGATCAGCAGAGTTTAATAGATAAACCCATAGCGATCTTTGCCTCTTCTTTAACCTTGCATTAGCTTTTATTACCTTGCCCTTGTACTTGAGTGCGACCATAAACTAAGATATTAAATCCTGCTTTGGAATAGAAGTTCATAAACTTCAGCATGGACATATCCATTAGGACATGGCTGGCTTCATCCTCATAACCAAGTAGGAAATGATGTGATCTAGGATAGTCTAGCTAGTTGTTCTTTGTGTCCTCTGGACTAATGTAGCCCAAGTCTCTTAGTTAATCTCACATGTTTTCACATCAGCTTTACTTGCAAATCTCTTAGCATCTCATTCCTCTCAAAAGTCTCTGGCAACTGAGCGGGAATATCTTTTACACGCTTGATTTAACACATAACGCAGATTTTCACCTTATCTCAGACAAATCCAAAATAGATTGAATCCCAGTCCGATTAAAGCATCGTCCTCAGACCAAGACCTCTTAATTCAAAATCTTAAAGTTTGCTGAGAAAGTGCGCCACTTGCCTGACCGCAATGTTGACAGTGGTCAATCGGGGCCAGTCTCGCAGATCAAATCAAGCGTAAACCGGTGACTCGGCATCAAAATCCAGCAATTGCAAGCGGGTCGGCCCAATAGGGAATATTGTCATTGCTTCGAGGATAATGGTCAAGGGACTGGTAAAAAGCTCTCTGACTTTTTAGATAAGGATTAGTTGATTCTTTAGAAAGGTAGAGATGTCACTCTAGAAGCTGACATTAAGATTGGTACCCTTTTCTCTGAGACGACATTTGGAGGTTAGTAAACATGGTCGACAACTTTTTCATCAGGCGCTAGCAAAAGACCATAAACTGTCTCTCTGTAAATAAAACAACTCCTTTGCCAACTCTTGTCTAATCCTGTCATCATCAACTACAACCGGCCTATCTTGACCAAATTGGTCCTTGGTGCTCATGCCGTTTTCAGGGAAGATATTTTACAAAAAGCGCAGGAACACTTATTGCTTAACTGTATCAATTTCAGGTAAATCTACCACCATCTTTAGGATAATCTTTGCATCTTCCGCGATTCACAGTGAAATAGCTAAATGCATCCTCAATAAAGAAACTGGTGGGAATTCTGAATGAAATATTCAAATAGCCTCTGACTCATCTTCACAGAGATATAGGGTGGATTGGATACGAATTATATCATATTTTCAGAAATTTCATAAAACAATCGGTTTTAAAAATATCTGGAGATTCTGAACTTTAGCGTTTCAGCCGCCAAATCTAGTACATCCTGTTGAAATATCTAACTGCTGTCACTGACCAATTTGGTCTATTTTGCTAGGGCGAGCAATGCTACTTCCCGTACCATTTGATGTCAAGACCTTGATTTTCTTCAAGTTTTCGAGATGATTCACAACTCTTCTGACTTCTGGACGAGAATCAAAACCCGCTCATCCACTTTTCGCTTCATTCAAAAATCACGTGACCAAATAATGTACTGGGCAGTGCTGGGCTACTAACTGCTGGTAATCTGGTGTATAACAACCTCTGTATCTCTTGCTAGGGGCAAAGGTAAAGTCTGTAAAGAGGGTTACCAAACTTCTATAGACAAAGAGAACTTTACTTCCTCTCAACCATCTATCAACTCTTCTTCAAAATCTAGAAATAATTAGAGCTAATTTCATTGTTGTTTGATTCTTCTAATTTTGCGTTTGGTCATGATGCCGGCATCTACAACTGTCAATTTACCAGACAGATAGTATCTAGTTTTTGGAAAGGTCAAGCCGATACGGTGGTCTGTGACACGGTTTTAGCAGGAAATTATGGCTGTGGATACATTCTACAGACGGTCACTGTTCGATAGTAGACTGCGTTCAAGCATCTTGTTCATCTTGAGCAATCTGAGCCGAATGGTCAACCAACACGGGCACGGATGATCTTCCTTGGCTTTCTCACGGGATTTCTTCTGTTAGTACGTTCCTGCATCCTCAACCTTGATATTGGTTTGGCAGAGTAAGACGATACAGGCATGATCCCATAACCTTGTTTACGTTCTGTCCACCAGCACAGATGCGTGGTAGATGTATCAACTACGAGTCTTTTGGATCGATATCATGTTCTACTTCTTTGACTGGTGGCAACAAGGGACTGTCGCTGTCGAAGTATATGCGACAACCAGCTTTCCTTCACGGGTGCATTGGACACGGTGGGCACCAGACTCATATTGGGTTAGAGTATACAGATTGACCGAAACCATAGCATCCACTTCTTTGAAACCACCGACACCATTCATAGGAAGCTTCCATGACTTCAAAGCGCAGCCTTAAACTACCGCATACTTTTGGTACACCAGTTAGCAAATCTCAGCGAAAGTGCTTCATCTCCACCAGCTACTCACGGATTTCAAGGATGATGTTCTATCGTCATTTGGATCCTTTGGAGGAGCAAAATTTTCAATTTTCTTCATACTCTTCTTTTTCAGCCTTGGCATCTTTGGCTCTTGCTTGGCTCTTCAGTCTGCATCTCACTTGATTCTTTAATCATCTCTTGGCATCGACGATGTTTTGGAGGACTTGTTTTGTACTCACGGTAGGCTGTTACTGTGTCACAGAGTTGAAGCCTCTTCTTTTGAAGCTCCATAGAGCAACGGGTGTCTGGGAACGACATCAGGGTCCCTGAGCAGTTCTCTAATTCTTCATAACAGTCTTCTCACGAAAACATGGTTGATCATAGATGTTCATTTCTTCATTCTCCTTATTATTGATTTCAGAGCAAAATAATGTTTGGCAAACAAGGATATAGGTTTTCATTACCACCAATCTGATTTATTTCGCCCTCATGGTGGAAACTTTCCGTCTAGGTTCTGAGTACCATAGTCGCCTTTTTCTTCAGTACTGACGGTCGGTTTTGATTTCATTAATCTTGTCTGCTAAAACCAGAGTATTTTAGACCTTCGAACAGTTCATTGCGAAAGTCATTCTTCCGACCGATGCCATGTGGGTATGTCTAGCTCGTCCACAACACGAGAGCCCTAGGTCGTAAACGCCAGTGACAGCAGAAACTGCTTGCCTCATCAGCCAACACACAGTGGTTTCTCAGGTGATCTTGGATCGACAAGGGTGTCAATCACGTTTCCTCAATCCCGCAGTAACTGGGCGTTTCGACACCAATCCGACTAAATCACCGTAACACCGTCGTGTCAGGCTAAATCCATAATGACAACTCACGCTTTCCGCCTCCTCATGGTGCAAACCTGCCAGGAATCTCAATCCCGTCACTTTTTAAGAGTTCTTGGTCCCTGTGATAATACAGCTGCCAGCACTATTATTTCACGTCCATTTCTAAATTTTTGCACATTCTAGTATATCATATGGTGCAAGAGCACAAACGAAAATGTAGGCGCGTCGAAGAAATCAAAACTGTGGAAGCTATTATACCATTTATACGCATCGATTTATTTGAAGGTCCTTTGCTCAGGCAAAGAAAGCTCTTGCCAAGAGTAACGGAAGCTGGTATTCCTTAACACTGGAGCACCTCAATTACGCTATTCATGTCATCATCAACTTTGACACAGAGACTTATTTCCCTCAGGGTGAAATGCGCATAAATACGGCTGGCTTAAACAGATTTGCTTAGGCTTTTTTTACGAGGTTTTCATTGAAGTGTATTTAAAATCTGATACAATTTTAGAATTGGAATTGAATCCCAAAGATATTCATTAAAGGGAATTAGTATGATTACACGTGAATTTGATACCATCACTGCTATCTCACACCTCTCCAGAAGGCAATCAGGATTGTCCACTTGGAAAAAGGTGGAACAGCAGTTTTGCTATTGCTGGTTTCAAAGGAAAGACTTGAGTAAGGTTGCTAGCCATACCCTCAACTACGGTCATCATCCGGCCTCTAACGAGCAAAAGTCCATGGACAGGGGTTATGGTTGGGGCTATAAGTCTCAAGACCTTCACTCGTGAGGATATTATCGGATAACACCCACGGTGGAATTACGGTATTAACAGAATTCTCAGTTGGCTATTCATTGAAGGTGCTCGGTTGGCGGGACACAGGTGAGATTTATAGGCAATGCTTTTTAAATGGTCAAAGTATGGTTAACGCAAGCTGGGCGGTAATGGACATCATCCGCGCTAAGACTGACCAGGCCAATGAATATAGCCGTCAAACAATTGGACAGTTCTCTCACAGATCTCATTAACAATACTCAGCTGAAATCCTCAGCCGCACTTGCATAAGTCAGGAAGTCAATGTGGCTTCTCCTGGGTATGATGATGTGAGAGGCTACTACTGCCGTAGTTCATGAAAGACTATAGGTTGACAATTTGCTAACCAATCTCATAGGACTGACGCCATAGTAAAATCCTTCGTGAGGAATTTCCTGCTGTCATCGGTCGTCCAGCGTTGGGAAATCAGCCTCCTCAATAACCTCTTGCGTAGAGAGACAAGGCCTCATCGTAACTGTCATCGCTGGGTACCACACCCAGTGATGTCATCCAGAAGAATACGTCAACATTAACGGGGTTCCTCTCAAAATTGATTATTGATAGCTGTTATCAGAAACAGATGATATCGTTGAGACAAATCGGTGTCGAGCGTTCGAGAAAAGCCCTCGAAAGAGCTGACCTAGTACTACTAGTCCTGATGCCCGATGATGAACCACTAACAGCGCGCCATGTCTTGAGAGTGTGCAGGACACCAACCGCATTTATTCTACTTAATAAAGGCTGAGTCTTCCGCAGAGCGGTTGAGCTTCGGAGTTACCTGAGGATGTCATCCGTGTTTCCAGTTCTTAAAATCAAAACAGTGATAAGATCGAAGGCGTATTAACAGCCTCTTCTTTGAAAATGCTGCACGGGTTTGGTCGAGCAAGTGCTGTCTTGCTCTCAACGCGCGTCCACATTTCCTTCGAGTTAGAAAAGGCCGTTGAAAGCCTACTAAGCTGTGTAATAGGTCTTGAACTGGGGATTGCCAGTTGGCTTGCTTCAAGTTTGTTGGCCCGTGTCGCGATTCTCGGAGAAATCACTGGGGATGCTGCTCAGATGAACTCATCACTCAGTTATTTGCTTAATTCTGTTTAGGAAAATAAAAATCCATGATCGTTCATTTCGGTCATGGATTTTATAGTCTTTCAATAGTAATCTGGTCTCAAGACTCCTGTTACAGTTACGCCCGGTAGTCCTTCGTAGTCACGCCATCTATAACTGCTTTGATAGTGGGTTTAGCATCTTCTTCTGGTGCTGGAACTAGAGGCAGACGTTGGTCCAGCTTCAAAGTCCACATATAGTTAAGGACTGCCTATGCTGGAGCAGGACTTGGACAAGAGAAGAGGGCGATCGGCTTAGGAATGAACTTGCGCTGAATAGCAGCTGCTTTCTTCATATCGCTTTCTGCGGCTGGCGAGTAAACATCTCGTGCATCATCCCCATTTGTGTATGAGAGACACGAAATATTACACATCTGCACCAAGATTCATGGCATGAAGGCATCCCCATCTACCCGTATAAATCAGAACTCTTTTCTGGCTTTGTGCTCGAGTCAAGTAAGCCATATTTGCCAGCTAGTACATTCTTTGACACCAATGATGTTTGGATGGTCAGCCAAGCGAGCGTAGTTTCTGGAGTCAATTCGACAACCACGCCCTGGATATTATAGATGATAATGGGTAAAATCAGAAGCATCTGCCAATAGCTTTAAGTGCTGGTATCACTCTTGAGAAGGTTTATTGTAGTAAGGATATGAGCGAACGACTGCAAACCCTCAAATTCTGCGACTTCTTTGACGAAACTCGATAGAGTCACGTGTCGATGTTAGTCTACACCGCAATCAAAGAACACGTCCATTGACAGCCTTTTGCACAGCCACAAAGAGTTCCAACTCTTCATGCCTGAGTCAGGTGGGACTCTGGCGGTAGTTCAGCTAACAGAGGTACCATCTGTGTGATGGGCCAATAAATACTCAATCAAGGCAGGAATGGCATCAAAGTTGATGGAACCGTCCTCATGGGAAAAAGGGAGTAATAGAAGGCCGTAATGATTTTCACACTCTTTTAAATCTTGGTAAGACATGAGAAACACCTCTCTATTTCAAAGAAGGAGTTCATTCGAACTCCTAAACCATTATTTCAATTCAAATTTCAGCTCAGCTGTTGGACGGACTAAACCACGCTCATGAAGCGTTTCTTGCGATCTGTACAGGTTCCAAGCAGCACCTTTGAGAGGTTATCGACACAACCCACATATGGATTCCTTTCTCGGCATCCAAGTCTTTACGGATGACGACCAACAAAGGTATGCACGTGCCAGCATTGATGGCTTGAGGATAAGTTTGATGAGCTCATCATCTTCAAGAACTGCAGGGAAGGCTGCGATGGCTGCTTTCACTTCTTCGATTGGAGCCACTTCTTTTGTTTCGATGTAAACAGACTCAGAGTGAGCTGACAAGACTGGAATACGTACACAGGTTGCAGATACTGCAATGCTGTCATCTTCCATGATTTTCTTCGTTTCCTTGGTCATCTTCATCTCTTCATAAGTGTAATCGATATCAGTAGGAGACATCGATTTGGAAGAGCGTTAAAAGCGATTGGATGATGTTTCTTGTCACCACCTGAAGGCAAGATTTCCGCATGCAAATCCGCGTGGATTCTGCATCATTCAAGACTTCACAAGTTCACGTTGTGTTTCAAGAGTCCTTATACCTGCACCTGAAACAGCCTGAGTAGTTGAAACGATGATACGGTCAACCCATTTTGACGAGACAGGCTCAGCGCCACCATCATTTTGGATTGTCGAACAGTTGGGGCGAGCAATGCGATTCCATTAGTAGGCATCAAGGCATGTACATTGAGCTCTGGACACCAATGTGGTACGTCGGATTTGGCGGAAATAAGATGTATTATCTACTACTACCGCTCCAGCTGAGCACATATGGTGCATGTAGCTGATGTCCGAACCGCCCGCTGAGAGGGCAATATCAACACCTCACAAAGCGGATTTCAGTCGTTTCTTCAATCACTAATATCTTGGTCTTTAAATTTCAAAGTCTTGCCTGCTGAACGTGCAGAAACAAGGTAACGGATTTTATCGATTGGAGTGTTGATTCTTCCAACATTTTTATCATCTGAGCTCCGACAGCACCTGTCAGCGCGACTACAGACAACTGTATATCCCGCCTAACTAACCTCTTTTCGGAATTTTCTAAAAATTTCTATAATAGATGTATTATACTACTTTCCAGAAATTGAAAAGTATTTTTGGGTTCTATTTTCTGAAAAGTACAAATCCTAGTCGAATGACCCGGGGACTAGAGCATCTTCATGTGATGAGCAGGTTCACAACTCATCAGGATCAGCTCCTGCGTTATGACCTCCTTATGCTCAATAGTAGTCCGAAGGGCTACCTATCGACTCATCACCAGCTTCTATTCTGCTAGATAGAGTTACTTTTTGTCAGCTGTCAAAACTCTTTGGCTTCATTTTCACAGAGTATGAAAAACCTTGGTCTCCCAAGGTTGTTGTTTTCTATCATGCTAGTGCCGGGATTGACAGCGACCTCATCACTACCATGGATGCGCTCTGCCAACTGAGCTAAATCAGCTTACCTAAAAAGTATACTATAGTTCTATGCTCTTGTCAAGCGCTCTCTTTTAATTTTATAGAATGAAAAGCTAGATTTAGCAAAGTCTAGCTTATAAACTCTTATTTTGTAAGGTCGATTCCTTTGTCCCAGTTTATTGATCAAAATCCTTTTCCTACGATAAGTGATGCAGACTCACCAATTCCGTAGAGAACCATGTAAAGAAGAATGGAGCACTCCTGCAACGATATGGAGTTCAGCTGCAATAGGTAATCCATTGAAAGTGAAGAGGATTGAAAAAGAAGAAAATGAGTCTTTTCGAGATCAAACCATTGAACAGATAGTCTTTCTTGTAGCTTGCTAAATAGCCATACACCCTAGACTAAGGAAAACTAGGGTAGATCCCCACCGACAAAGACATCTATTAGACCGAAGCTAAAGAAATTATGCATCATACATCCAATCGTCACCGATGATATATTTAGGGTTATAAAATGCCAGAAATTCATCATCTCTGAAATACGGAACTGATAGCGCGCCATGTGTGGCATTCAACGGTGGCGTAATGGTCAAAACCACATAGATATGGCAACGTGATAGCTATCTGCCATGTCACGAACAGTTAGTGTTTTTCATGTTTTCTCCTTTGGCGGTTTCCCGCGTAAAATATCTTGGTGAAAGAAGCTAAGCACCAAGGGTTGATTGAATCAACCTTGTATAGCACAATAACCAGCTTTATGCTATACTAAAATCATGAAAAAACTAATAAAAACTTTCTTTGATAACGAAATCCTCTCCTACTTATTTTTCGGTGGAGCTACTATTCTAGTATCTGTCCTATCCGTTTATTTATACCATATCAGTCTCCCAGGAAATCCTAGCAACCGTACTCATAAATATCATTGGGATTCTCTTTGCTTTTATCCTAAATGAGTACAATCGTCTTTGAAACAAGAGAGAAGGAATTGACTCGCTCTTGACTAAGTTTTTCTTAGCTCGTCTCTCTACTCTTGGTCTTGACGTTCTTTTAACTTATATCTTGTTACATCTTGTCCCGATATTATCGGGCAATTTATCAACGATCAACTAGATCAAGTTAATGCCATCAAAACGCTAATTGCGCAGGTTTTTGATTATCATTCTTAACTATATTTTTAGTAAAGTATACGTTTTTATAAATGAAATGGATGTCATTAAGCAGTAAAGGTTTGCAATATTTAGGTATTTCAGGTACAATTAGATTAGTTTTAGAAGAGAATTTATGAAAATGTTAAGGATCTTAAAGAATTTTTGCTTCGTAGTAATGTCGTTGACCTCGCTGTCAATTGTGATCATCGCCTCTGCTTTTGGTGCTATCATGCTGCACTCGTTAACGATATCATCCCACTTATCTTGAACCCAGCTTTGAAAGCGGCGGACGTTGAACGTCATGCAGACTTTCATGGAATGGTGTTGGTTACGAGCTTCTTGAGTGCTGTTATCAACTGCTTGGTGATTGGTACTGTTCTTTTCTTCGTTATCAGGCTGTTGAAAAAGCTCAAAACCTTACTCAGAAAGAAGAGCCAGCTGAAGTACCTGCTGCTCAACTGAACTTGAAGTCCTTCAGAAATCAAAAGCACTTCTTGAAGAAATAAGACAATAAAAGGATCTACTTCATGCTAAATCCTTTTTCTTTACTCTTTCGACGATTTACCAGCCTTTTCAGGCATTTTTCTTAATCAAATGAGCATCTTCACATTTCTCGACTCTTTCTCAATCAGTTTCTTCACAGAAATTCTGGCATCTGGAGGTCGTCTGTCTCCTCCATAATATCCTTAGTGGTGGCTGACGGGCTAGCTCGTCAAAGGTTTCTTCTTCTGGGAGAAATTCCTTAAATTCTTTTTGTTCATTGGCTCTTACAGTATCAACTAAAGCGTCAATTAATCGAGAATCTGTGTTTTGGCACAGGTGGTCGATGATAGGTTATACCTAATTCTCGACATAATTCCTAACATTCTACATCGTTATCAAAAGAACTTCAATATGCTCACTGATAAAAGCTAATTGGTACAAAAAATATAATGCTCTGGATGTTGTTTCTGTTCTCACAAATATTCTAAGACATCTGGCTTAATCCAAGGGATTCCAATATCACTCTCGCTCTGCCAAATGTTGGTATACTGATCTGCTGTTAGACTGAGTTGCTCTGCTATCAACACTATTATCAAAAATCTGGTCGATATCAGGATCTCAAAGTCCAAGGCAAAAATTGGAACACTATGGGCTGAGAAAATTACCTTAAAGACTCTTCTCCCACATCGTTCCGTAAATTTTGCTAATCTCATCTATCCAGAGGTCAACAAAGACTGTTGCTGATACCAATCATAATGACTAAAATTAGTAGTTTGCTGGCTCTCAGAGCTTTTCATACCCCATAACCAGAGTAGAAGGAATAATGTGGTTCTAAAAATCAAACAAATACACTCTTCAACACGTCAGCCTCCATCTGTGATCACATCAGGAATAAGGGCCGAGAAAGATTTGTTGGCAGAAGTAGATGCCATGCTCTTCTCCTAAACGTTCACTTGACTAAATTGACCTCCTCGTGTAATCCTCTGCGGGGCGTACACCTATACGAGACATAATTGTCATAGAGTCTGAGATCTCGTGATCTTTGGGTCTAACTCACGACGAATATTGGTAAAATCCGTCACTCTCAAGGTAATCTCTTCCGGCGAACCAGATGTCATCATTAAAATTGCTTTCATCGATATGTCCTTGTGATATTTTCAATTACCATTTACCATAAAATATAATAAATAAACGCTTTCATTCATTTTATTTTTGTTTACTCCTCTTTGTTTTCTCTCCATTCTATGATACAATGAAAAATGATTATTAAAGGAGTTTTTATGTTTTATCGAACCTTTGGAACTTTTTAACCTGCATTTAAGGTCAGCACGCGTTCCGATGAACCTCTACTACTACTCCAGAGTACGCAAAGCCAGGTGATTTTGCGAACAATGTTCTTATTCACGAAATGAAACTGTTGATGCACAAAATGTTTACTACCTCCAAATGGTTTTGCTATTGGGACCTTACCAGCAAACGATCCAAGCTTGACGCAAGATTGCTATCATCTCACATGGACACAGCTGATTTTAATGCTGAGGGTGTTAATCCACAGGTGATTGAAAACTACGACGGTAGAGTTATCGCCTTAGGGCGATTCTGGCTTTAAACTCGATCCAACTGTTTCAAGAGTCTTGAAATATCCAGGACAAACGCTTACTCCACAACAGATGGTACGACCTTGCGCTGGAATTGCTGATGAGTCAGGATTGCTGAGATTATGACTGCCATCGAATACCTGACTGCTCACCTGAAGATCAAACGCATGAGAAATCGTGTCGGTTTGGCCCAGATAGAAAGAAATCGGTGTTGGAGCTAACAAGTTTGATGCAGAAGACTTTGACGTTGACTTTGCCTATACTGTTGATGGTGGTCCGCTAGAGGGAGCTTCAATACGAGACTTTCTCAGCAGCTGCTGCTGGGCTTCATTCAAGGGCGCAATGTTCACCCTGGTACTGCCAAAGGTCAAATGGTCAATGCTCTTCCAGTTAGCGATTGATTTTTCATAATCAACTTCCAGAGAGTGACCGACCTGAACTGACAGATGGCTGCAAAGGTTTCTATCATCTTATGGATGTGTCAGGTAGTGTTGAGGGAGGCGCGTGCAAGCTACATCATTCGCGATTTTGAAAAGGATGCCTTTGAAGCGCGTAAGGAAGCTATACAAGCCATTGCTGACAAGATGAATCAAGAGCTTGGGAATGATCGAGTGACCTTGACTCTGACAGACCAGTACTACAATATGAAAGAGTCATCGAGAAAGACATGACACCCGTTACCATTGCTAAAAGCTGTTATGGAAGATCTGGGGATCACGCCTATTATCAGAACCAATTCGTGGTGGAACAGATGGATCTAAGATTTCCTTTGTAGAATTCCAACTCCAAATATCTTTGCTGGCGGCGAAAATATGCATGGCCGTTTGAATACGTCAGCCTTCAGACTATGGAGCGTGCGGTGGATACCATCATTGGCATTGTATCTTATAAGACTAAAAAGACGAGGTAGCTCAGCTACTTCGCCTTTCTTTATTCATTTTATTGACGCCATGCTGCAGACTCCTTTGCGCTTGCTTTTCTGTTGGTTGAGAAGGCTGTTTCACTGTCTTTCTCAGACTTAGATTAGCTATCAGTTTCACTTGCTTTTTGAGACAGAGTTCTTGGTTCAAACTAATAATCTCTTTAGCTAGGTGAGGAGACCTTCTTTATCACTGCTTTTTGGCTGCAAAGTTGATCAAATAGGGCATCAACACGTTCAAAGTCAGCGTCAGTTTCCTTTAGTTATCCTCTAAGTACTTGTGAAGAGAGCAAAAACATTATAGAGTTTTTGGTAGATGATCACCGTTTGTGGATCTTGTTCTGCTTCTTTTCCTCTCGTTGGATAGTCGCTGCAATACGATTTAAAAGATCCTCAAGTTGTGTTTTAGCTTCGTCAAGATCTGCATTTTTCCTTTTTCAGTAGCCGCTTTGATATTAGCTGCTTCTTCAGCTAGAGTTGTTTGACCTATCTTCTTTGACACGCGCTAGGAGTTGGGCAGCTTTGTTAGAAGAGCATCCACTTCTTCCTTCTTAACATGGCTAACCCGCTCTTCTGGCATAAAATCACCGTAGAGTTCTTTTAGGAATTCATAGATGGCTGTCTTAGCAGTTTGACTATCTACTTTTTCCGTATCTAGAATAGTCTTACCAGCTTTTGTAGAAACGGGTTCTTCTTTGAGGCTTCTTCTACTTCTAGCTTAGTTTGGTAAATAGTTGAGAATAACTTGTTCAAGTCGGTAGCTTTGAGGAAAGATTGTGACTGGTAAAGTTCCCATGTCAACTTAGCAACACGGTTCGAAGTTCTTCTCTCAAACGACCATCAGATACATGTTCATAGAAATACTTGATGTACTCTACTGTTGTAACCCCTGTCCGATCTCGGAAATCTTGCAAGGCCTGCAGTTTCGCTTCAATCGCAGCCAACTCTGTCTCATCCTGTGCTAGTTTTGCTTCCTGCAAATGTACCAAAAGATCCTTCTTAGGCAAGCCATAAGTATCTGTATCCAGTGTATTGATCTTATCTACAAGGGCTTGGTACTTCTTATCTAAAGGTGAAGTTTCAACTGGTGCCACACTTTGATCCACATGGATATACTGTTTATCAAAGAGATCCAAGGCTGCTAGATATCCAGCAGTTGAGTTTGTTGCCAGTTTTTCATATTTTTCGGTGAACTGCCCTCACAAGCAAGTTCAACACGTCTCTACATGATTGGCTGGTCTTTGTAGAGACTTCTGCTATCTGCTAAAAGTTGATCCACCTTAGATAGAACAGTTTGTTCATCAAAAGCTCCAGGTTGATAGGTCGATTGTAGGGCCGGAATCTTATTTTTCAAAGCTACTTCATAGCCCTTAGTTTGAACCTTGATGTAGTGATTGTGGTCTCCGTGAGGAATCACAAAACTACCACTTTCTACCTGTAAACTATAAGGAGATACCCCATCACGTAGGGCAGTCGTATACAGTTCATTTAGGAAATCAAGTTCTGGATTTCCAGTTTGGAGAGGAATACGAACATGTTCTTTTCGAACAGCATAGGGATGGATATGGGTTGGATCATGAAGCTTGATCCAGATTTCCAAAGACAAAGAATCCATTTGAAATGCGAATTGCTTCGAGCGGTACTCCGTAGGTCTGTGAGATATACTTGATTTTTCTTCATCGCTCGCATCTCTCGAAACTTTCCACAGTCTTTGCAAGTGGTTGAACGTGCTGCGGCTGATGATTTTTCTTTCAAGTGATCTTGGGCAGCTTTGATTTGGGCTGCAGTCAAGTCCTTCTTAAAGAAATAATGAGCGTGATCTCCATGAGAAACTACAAAACCTTGCTCATCCTCACTAATGACGCGGTCAGCTGCAAAACCATGATCATGTTCTTCACTGTGATGGTGGTCATGCTCCTCTCCATCATGGTCATGATCTTCATGGTTGGTATCCTGACTTCTATGATCACCGTCTTTGGCATGACGATGATCTGGTTGAGTTGGATGCTCTGCTGGTTTACTTGGATTTTTCCAAAGGTGTTGGCTTCCCACTGTCGCTAGATAAAGGAATCATACGCGCAATCTTTTCTTCCAAGGCAGAAAGTTTTGTATATGGGATGAAATGATAGTGATTTCCGTGCGGAATCGCCACACCACTCGGTGTTCTACTTGAAATCTTAGCAGGGTCAAAAATCAAGCCATCTGATTCTGCATAACGTTGATTACTTGGAAGTGCATAGAGCTGTTTTAATAAATTCTGAAGGTTCTCTTCTGGATTGCTTGGTGTTTTCAGTTTGTTGACTAGGATTAGTGGTTTGACTGGTTCCATTTTGACTTGGACGATAGTCAGTCACACTTGGCTGTTTTCTAGTTCCAGAGAGGTAGGCTTGGGCGGCAGCCAATTCGCTAGCAGACAAGGAGCTCTTCGGAATATAGTGGTAATGTCCACCATGAGGGACGATATAAGCATCACCAGTATCCTCGATAATATCAGACGGATTAAAGATGTACCCATCATCGGTTGTATAGCGACCTTGAGATTGAGCAAGCGCCACTGCACTGTTAGAAGTTGGTGCATCATGAGTATGACCTTGTTTTTGGCGCTCAATTTCGTCCTTCGTACGAATATTATCAGCATGAGCCGCATCTTTTAAAGGTAGACATAATACTTACCATCACCTTGATAATATAACCACCTTTGATTTCATTGACAATATCAGCATCTTTCAGTTGATAATTGGCATCTTTCATCAAAAGTTCTTCGCTGAAAATCGCGTCAAAGGAACTTTACCATTGTAATAATGGAAATGATCACCATGTGAAGTCACATAGCCTTGATCGGTGATTTTTCACAACAATTTGTTCAGCCTGAATGTCTTCTTTTTGCTAACTTGATCTGGTGTTTGGGTCGCTGTTTTTTTGAGAATCTTGTTTTCCCATCGACATAAGACACACGATTTGTATTTTTGTTTCCTTCTACCTGATGTTGGTTTTAATGCATAGATACAAAGACTTAAGGAAAGGACTAGAGCCGATCCTGCCGCAAAGGTATTTCTTCTTCATTTTCATCATCTCCTCATTTTAATTCTTCTGCAAGAACATTCATATTTTTCTTCAAGGTTTTTCTAAGTAAGTTTTGTCATTTTCAGGATCTGCTTCCAAAAGGATTCAGTGTCTTTAGGCTAACTCCTGTTGATTTGACCAAGGTTTCAGCGACTTTAGAAGAAACATTGCTCTCAGTAAAGATAGTTTTAACCTTATGGGTCTTAACAGAATTCTTGAATTTCTGTTAGTTGTCTCGGACTTGGTTCTTGTTCAGGAGAAATCCCTGCTATACCAAGTTGTTTCAATCCAAACCGTTTAGCGAGATAAGAAAAAGCTGTGTGTTGTGTAACAAAAGTCTTTTGGCTCGCTTTTTCAAAAATAGGCTGGTACTTCTTAGTCAATTCTTGGGCTTTAGTAATAAAGTTTTTAGCATTCTTTTGATACGTTTCCTTATTGGTACTATCAAGTTTCCGAAAGTTTGTCTGCAATAATCTGCGCCTCTTCACCTGCTTTTTCTGGATCTAACCAAGTGTGAGGGTCGTAGAGTGTTTTTTCATCAATACCGTCACCAGCTTCAACATCTTCCAAACCTGGTACACGCTCCAAAGTCATTCCTTCAGAAGCTTCTAAAACCTTAACTTTTGAATTTTTCAAGTTAGGATCTAGACTTCCCGCCCAAGACTCCAGTGTATGAGAATGGTAGACAAAGACATCCGCGTCATAAATAGCAGCAATGTCATTTGCTGACGGTTCAAAGGAGTGAATCCCACTACTTGACTGAATCATCCGAACGTCATTCAAGTCCCCCGATACCTCTTTGACCATGGCATAGATCGGGTAAAAACTTGTTACAATCTTCATTCCTTTTGCTTCTTGTTTTTCTTTTTGACTACATGCTCCTAAGACAAGAATCAACAGACTGGCCATTAATAATAGAAATGTTCTTTTTTTCATCATTACTCCTTAACTAGTATTTAACCATTTAATTAACTAGTAAATAGTTTATCTTTATTTTCACTATATGTCAAGATATTTTACATATTTTTCATGAAAAAAATGAGAACTAGAACTTACATTCTGTTCTCATTTTCGATTTTAACTTTTCTAGTTCTCCTATCCTGTTTTTAGGAGCTAGAAAATGCTACTTTTACTTACTTTCCTTTAATAAAGCCAACAATTTTTCAGCTTCAGCCATAATGGTATTGTTATCCTGAGCACCAAATAGCAGATTATTTTTTAAGCCAGTGAGAGTTTCTTTGGCATTGGACTTGATAATGGGGTCTTGGATCTTTTGCAAGTAGCTCTTCAGCCTCTCTCAACTTCCTTCAACCTTTTTCAGTCTCGACCTGAGGTTCTTCTGGTTCCTCTGGTGATTCTTCTTCCGCTCCTCAGTTGGTTTTGGAATTCTGGTTTCTCACTTTGAGGCTTCTCTTCGCGTGGCTTTTTCTTCCTCAGGTTTGTCTGTCCGAGGTTTCTCCTCTGATGGTTTTTCCGTTTGATTGGTATCAGCTTGACCGTTTTGGTTTCTTTGAACATGGTCACTTGCATTTCCCCAACCACTATCTGAATGCGGACGTTCGTTTGGATGTTCGACATAGTACTTGACAGTCGCAAAGGGTCCTCTAGACTATACCCCTTAGGTGCCTCATAAAGTCCTTCGTCAAACCACTCAAATTTGATGTTATGGTAATGGTCATAATGAGTGTATGATTAAACTACCGTTTTTGACTTCCACAGTATGTTGAAGATTGTGAGGCATACGATCAAGTGGCACCTTCTTAGCTGCTTTCACGCGGTTGTGAGATAGCTTCTGCTCCTTTAGCCTCCGTATTTCCTGAATTCTGATGGTCAGTCGAAGGAGGTGTCAAACCTTTCTCTTTAGCATAAGTCTGGGCTGCCACTCTTTCGGCTTCAGACAAACTATCTTTCTTAATCCAATGACTATGGGTCATATGCGGAGTTACATAAGCATCCCCCTCATCACTGGTGATATCACGAGGATCAAAGATATAACCGTCTTCTGTTGTATACTTGCCTGCCAACTTGGCTACCTGAATCTCATCATCAGTGTAGGCAATTTGCGCATTTGGTTTTCTAAACGTTCTGGATGACGAATCGGTGCTAGAAATGCAAGTATATCTTCGACCAACTTAACTTTATCACTGCTTTCATCATTTAAACGTTCCAACAGTTTATCCAAAGCGTCAAAATCAACTTTACGACCTTTATTATCAAGTAAGTCCTGATGAATTCTTGCTAGTAAATCATAAGCCTTATTGTAAAATCCTCGATCACCAGATGGGAGATTGGTTTTTCTTAGCTCCGAGCTTATGAGCTAAACTTTCTTGCTTAGCTAGCTTACTATCAATGGCTGCAGTAGTTTCAGCTGATAATTCCTTGGCAGGAATATAACAGGATGTTCCATTTTCCTCAAATACATAACCATCATCTACTTTTTCGAATTGCCTGTTTGACCAATTTTTTTCGTCAATTGGATTGCTTGGAGATGGTTGAGGATTTGGTGCAGGTTGCGAGCTTGGACTAGGGTTCCGGAGTCGGTTGTGGACTTGGTTGTTCTGGTCTTGAATCCGGCACCCTATGGTTCGAACTGTACTGTAGAGGAATAATACGAGCGATTCGTTCTTCCAATTCAGACATCTGTGAATAAGGGATGAAATGGTAATGGTTCCCATGAGGCACTGCAACTCCTCTAGCTGTTCGACTTGTAATCTGTGCTGGGTCGAAGACAAGGCCATCAGATTCTACGTGTCGTTGGCTCAAAAGGCAGTTTGTAGAGCTGTCTTAAAAAGACTATCAATGTCATCACTTTGACTTGCTTGGCTATCGTCGCTACTGTTACTGTTGTTAGCCGTGTTTGTGTTCGTATAGCCACTGCCGTGATTATTATAGGATGGGATCCATCTATCTACATCGCTGCTAGCACTGTTGTTATTGGTACGGCGATAAGTAGGCGTATTTGATTGGCCACTTCTACCAGATAGGAAGGCTTCTGCGGCAGCCAATTCGCTGGCTGATAACTCACTCTTAGGAATGTAATGGTAATGGTCGCCATGAGGAACGATATAAGCATCACCAGTATCTTCAATGATATCAGAGGCATTAAAGATATAACCATCATCTGTGGTGTAGCGTCCCTGTGAACGTGCCAAGGCTACCGCACCATCGTTTGCTGAAGTCCCTCTTTCACGATGCTGACTATGTTCTTGTTTTTGCCGATTGATTTCTTCTTTCGTACGGATATTATCCGCATGGGTTGCATCCTTAAAGGTAAACATAGTATTTTTCCATCTACCTTGATAACATAACCACCCTTGATTTCACTGATAATATCCTCGTCCTTGAGCTGGTAGTTTGGATCCTTCATCAGCAACTCTTCACTGATGATAGCGTCATAAGGACTTTGCCATTATAGTAATGATAGTGGTCGCCATGCAGTGACATAGCCCTGGTCTGTTATCTTGATGACGATTTGCTCGCATTGATGCCTTCTTTCTTGCTAACCTCATCAGAGTCAGATTCTCCGTTTTTTTGTGCCGCCTGTTTTCCATCTATATAGGAAACACGATTATTTTTCTTTGACTGTTCTGGCTTGATACAGTCCCAACTCGTAGAACAAACACTTAAAATTAAAGCTGCCGCAGAGACCAGCAAAGGTATTTTTTTATTAATTTTCATCGAAACTCACTTTCTTTTTTTAATATTTCTATTTGCAATTCATTTCTAAAGTGCAGAAACTCCTCTCTATTAATTAACTGGTTAATAGTTTACTCTAAATTTGCAACTTGTCAAGAATTTTATGAACCAGTTAAGTATTTTTTATTCTGCTCACTACTTTTTTCTTTTAAAAGGGGTCGTGTAATCAGCTTTCCTGAAAATTCTTTTTAAAAATATCAAAAATCCCCTGCAACTGGGTTGCAAGGACCTTTCGATTAATCAAAATTAACATATTCTTTTGAAGTTCAGAACTTCTTCCATTGTTGAACATTCTGTAAGGGCACGGTTTGCGTACTCTTCCATCTTAGCTGTGTCCAATTTCTTCATCAAACTACGTGTACGAAGTACAGATGTTGCTGACATAGAGAACTCATCCAAGCCCATTCCGACAAGAAGTGGAACAGCTTGTTGGTCTAGCCATCTCTCACACTACCAGCCCATTTACCTTCAGCGTGAGCTGCTTTGATCACATTGTTGATCAAGCGTAGGATTGATGGGTTGTATGGTTAGTAAAAGTATGAAACTTGCTCGTTCATACGGTCTGCTGCCATTGTGTATTGGATCAAGTCATTTGTACCAATTGAGAGAAGTCAACTTCTTTAGCAAATTGGTCTGCAAGCATTGCTGCTGCAGGGATTTCAATCATGATACCAACTTGGATATCATCCGCAACTGCAACACCTTCAGCAAGAAGGTTTGCTTTTTCTTCTTCATAAACTGCTTTCGCTGCACGGAATTCTTTCAAGAGCGCAACCATTGGGAACATGATACGCAATTGACCGTGAACAGACGCACGAAGAAGGGCACGGTTGTGTGCGGAACATAGCATTTCCAGTCTCAGAGATAGAGATACGAAGGGCACGGAATCAAGGAATGGGTTCATTTCGTGAGGCATATCGAAGTAAAGGAAGTTCCTTATCTCCACCGATATCCATTGTACGAACGACAACAGGTTTACCGTTCATTCCTTCAAGTACAGCCTTGTAAGCTTCGTACTGCTCATCTTCTGTTGGGAAGTCTTGAGAATCCATGTACAAGAACTCTGTACGGTGAAAGACCGACAGCTTCAGCGCCATTGTCATTGACACCTTCAACGTCTTTTGGAGTACCAATGTTGGCAGCCAATTCAAAGTGTTTGCCATCAGCAGTTACTGTTTTGGCATCTTTCAAGAAGAGCCCATTCAGCTTTTTGCTTCGCATAAGCTTCACCAGCTGCCTTGAATTCTGCTGCTTGCTCATCAGTTGGGTTGATAATAACCTCTCAGTGATACCGTTAACGGCAAGGATGTCACCATCTTTAACGATTTCAGTGATGTTGTTTGTACCCAATACAGCAGCAATTTCAAGTATACAGCGCCATGATAGCTGAGTGGCTTGTACGTCCACCGATGTTTTGTTACAAAAAGCTTTAACAAAGTTTTTGTCCAATTGAAAGCTGTATCAGAAGGAGTCAAGTCATGCGCAATCACGATTACTTCTTCATTGATAGAAGCTGGGTTTGGCAATTTTTTACCAAGGAGGTTGGCCAATACACGTTTTGTCACGTCGCGGATATCCGCTGCGCGTTCTTGCATGTATGGGTTGTCTTCCATACCTTCAAAGATAGTGATAAACATGTCTGTTACTTCTTTCAGACCTGCTTCTGCATTCACTTTCTTCGCACGGATAGTTTCTTTAATCTGGCTGATCATTTCTGGGTCAGCAAGCACCATTAAGTGAGCGTCAAATGCTCGAGCAGCTTCTTCACCGAGCGTACCTACTGCTTTCTCACGAATAACAGAAAGCTCGTCTTGTGATGCTTTTAGAGCGGCATCAAGGCGAGCTTCTTCTGCGTTTGTATCTTCGACTGTAATAGTCTCAAATGACAAATCCGGTTGAACGAGTAGATATGCTTTTGCAACTGCAACACCGTCTGATGCTGCGATTCCTTTAAGCATTTCTGTCATTTCCTTATGCCAATCCTTCTTTTTCCATAGTTTCAGTGATAGCAGCGATTGCGTCGTCAGCATCTGCACCTTCAGCTGAAATTGTAACGTCAGCTCCTTGACCAACACCAAGACTCATAACACCCATGATAGATTTAAGGTTTACTGATTTTGCCTTTGTACTCAAGAGTGATATCTGAAGCAAATTTGCTAGCTGTTTGAACCAACAATGTTGCTGGACGTGCGTGAATACCTGTTTCTGCCACTACGTGGAAATCTTTAAAGCCATAGTTTGACTCTCCTTTAAGTGTTTTTCTATTTGAGTTATAAGTGATAACCCTTACAATAGTGTATTATATCACCTTCAAGATAATTTTTTCAAGTATTTTATGGACTTTCTTCAATTTCCTTTCAGATAACTTGCTGAAAATCTTCTATATAAATTACCAACATACAGGATATAGTTTTTTGTTTTAATAAACTTTGATAGTTCAATGAAAACGCAATCTTCATCAATTGCATTACACTATATATAGTGTTCTATTTTTAAATATTTTTATCTAAAACACAATATTTAGTCAAAAATTGTTTGACAAAGTTTTTTCTGATATACTAAGAAAGTAATCAAATTTTTATGAGGAGTTACGAAAATGGTAACGGTTTATTCTAAAAATAATTGTGTACAATGTAAAAATGACCAAACGTTTCTTGGATAGCAACAATGTCGCTTATCGTGAGATCAATCTCGACGAGCAACCTGAGTACGTCGATCAAGTTAAAGAGCTCGGTTTCAGCGCAGCTCCTGTTATCCAAACACCAACTGAAGTTTTTTCAGGCTTCCAACCAGGAAAACTGAAACAATTAGCATAATCTTAGTACATCATCCAGAAGAAACTCGCTTCTAGGGCTAACTTAGAGGCCTTTCTTTTGTAATTAGATAAGGGAAATTTTATGGGATTAAAACATCTTGAGGACGTAACTTACTTCCGTCTCAATAACGAAATCAACCGTCCTGTCAATGGACAAATCATGCTTAATAAAGATAAGGAAGCCTTGGATGCCTTCTTTAAAGAAAATGTAGTTCCAAACACTATGGTTTTTGATTCAATCACTGATAAAATCAACTACCTCATTGAACACAACTACATTGAAACAGCATTTATCAAAAAATACCGCCCAGAATTCTTGGAAGAATTGTCTCAATTTATTAAAGATCAAAACTTCCAATTCAAGTCTTTCATGGCTGCCTATAAGTTTTACAATCAATATGCCTTGAAGACTAACGATGGGGAATACTATCTTGAAAGCATGGAAGACCGTGTCTTCTTTAATGCCCTTTATTTCGCAGACGGTAATGAAGCGATTGCGACTGATATTGCCAATGAAATCATCCACCAACGCTACCAACCTGCTACTCCTTCCTTCTTGAATGCTGGTCGTGCGCGTCGTGGAGAGTTGGTATCTTGCTTCTTGATCCAAGTGACGGATGATATGAACTCTATCGGACGTTCCATCAACTCAGCTCTCCAACTTTCACGTATCGGTGGTGGTGTGGGAATTTCCCTCAGCAACCTTCGTGAAGCTGGAGCTCCTATCAAAGGTTATGAAGGTGCTGCTTCTGGTGTCGTTCCAGTTATGAAACTCTTCGAAGACAGCTTCTCTTACTCAAACCAATTGGGTCAACGTCAAGGTGCTGGTGTTGTCTACCTCAACGTCTTTCACCCAGATATCATCGCTTTCCTTTCAACTAAGAAAGAAAATGCCGATGAAAAGGTTCGTGTTAAGACCCTCTCACTTGGAGTTGTGGTGCCCGATAAATTCTACGAATTAGCTCGTAAAAATGAAGAAATGTACCTCTTCAGCCCATATTCTGTAGAACTTGAGTACGGTGTGCCATTCAACTACATCGATATCACTGAAAAATACGATGAATTAGTCGCAAATCCAAATATCCGCAAGACAAAAATAAAGGCGCGTGATTTGGAAACTGAAATCTCTAAATTGCAACAAGAATCTGGTTACCCTTATGTCGTCAACATTGATACAGCTAACCGTGCAAATCCAGTTGATGGTAAGATTATCATGAGTAACTTGTGTTCTGAGATCCTTCAAGTTCAAGAACCAAGCTTGATCAACGATGCTCAAGAATTCCTTCAAATGGGAACGGACGTTTCATGTAACCTTGGTTCAACCAACGTGGTCAACATGATGACGTCACCTGACTTTGGTCGTTCTATCCGCGCTATGGTTCGTGCCCTTACTTTCGTTACAGATAGTTCACACATCGTAGCTGTCCCTACTATCGACCACGGAAACAGTTTGGCTCACACCTTTGGTCTTGGTGCTATGGGACTTCATAGCTACCTTGCCCAACAACTGATTGAGTACGGATCACCTGAGTCAATTGAATTTACAAGCATCTACTTTATGCTTATGAACTACTGGACCTTGGTTGAGTCAAACAATATCGCTCGTGAACGCGGTATCACCTTCCACAACTTTGAAAAATCAGACTATGCTAACGGAAGCTACTTCGACAAGTATGTGACAGGCGAATTTGTTCCAAAATCAGACTGTGTCAAAGAACTCTTCAAAGACGTCTTTATCCCGAGTGCTACTGACTGGGCTGAACTTCGCGAAAAGGTGCAAGCAGATGGACTTTATCACCAAAACCGTCTAGCTGTTGCTCCAAATGGTTCCATCAGCTACATCAACGATGTTTCTGCTTCTATCCACCCGATTACGCAACGTATCGAAGAACGTCAGGAAAAGAAAATTGGTAAGATCTACTACCCTGCCGCAGGTTTGTCAACAGATACTATCCCTTACTACACTTCTGCCTACGACATGGATATGCGTAAGGTGATTGATGTTTATGCTGCTGCGACTGAGCACGTGGATCAAGGACTTTCACTCACTCTCTTCATGCGTAGCGACATTCCAAAAGGTCTTTACGAATGGAAGAAAGAGAACAAACAAACGACACGTGACTTGTCTATCCTTCGTAACTATGCCTTTAACAAGGGTATCAAGTCTATCTACTACGTCCGTACCTTTACAGACGACGGTGGGGAAGTTGGTGCTAACCAATGTAAAGCTGTGTGATTTAATTTTTATCTGGGGCAACCACATTTTCTCAGACTACTGATTAAGTTCCCCATCAGACAAAACTTGATAAGTATCTTAAATACTATGAAAAACTAAAAAGTCGGGCTTCCGACTTTTTGTGCGATACTCTTCTCAGACTATGATAAAATAGAGATGATTCGACAATCGCATTATTACATACAGAAAGAGATTTCAAATGGAAACTTACTACAAAGCCATTAACTGGAATGCCATCGAAGATGTCATCGACAAATCAACTTGGGAAAAGCTGACGGAGCAATTCTGGCTCGATACTCGTATCCCTTGTCAAATGACCTAGACGACTGGAGAAAACTTTCAAACAAAGAAAAAGACTTGGTTGGAAAAGTCTTTGGTGGTTTGACCCTTTTGGATACCATGCAATCTGAAACAGGGGTTCAAGCGCTTCGCTCAGACATCCGTACACCGCATGAGGAAGCTGTTTTCAACAACATCCAGTTTATGGAATCTGTCCACGCAAAATCTTATTCTTCTATCTTTTCAACCTTGAATACCAAGGCTGAAATTGAAGAAATCTTTGAATGGACCAACACTAATCCCTACTTACAAAGAAAAGCGGAAATTATCAATGAAATCTATCTCAATGGTAGCCCGCTAGAAAAGAAAGTTGCCAGCGTTTTCCTTGAAACCTTCCTCTTCTACTCTGGTTTCTTTACACCGCTTTACTATCTTGGTAACAACAAACTGGCTAACGTTGCGGAAATCATCAAACTGATCATTCGTGATGAGTCTGTTCACGGAACCTACATTGGTTACAAATTCCAACTTGGTTTCAATGAATTGCCTGAAGAAGAGCAAGAAAAACTTAAAGAATGGATGTACGACCTGCTCTATACCCTCTACGAGAACGAAGAAGGTTATACTGAAAGTCTCTACGACGGTGTTGGCTGGACTGAGGAAGTTAAAACCTTCCTTCGTTACAATGCTAATAAAGGCGCTTATGAACCTAGGACAAGATCCGCTCTTCCCAGATTCAGCTGATGATGTCAATCCTATCGTCATGAACGGAATCTCAACAGGAACTTCTAACCACGACTTCTTCTCTCAAGTCGGAAATGGTTACCTCCTTGGTGAAGTTGAAGCCATGCAAGACGAGGATTACAACTACGGTTTAGACTAATTTGACCAATCATTCAAAATATCATGGTTTGTTTAAAACAACCATGATATTTTTATTTTTATTTTATTTTTGTTTTTTTATTTGATTGATTGAGGGTTTTATGGTAAGATAATAATAGTAGAAATCGAGGTGATAAGGATGCTAAAGCAAGAAAAACTAGATAGTATTCTAGAAGCAGTAAACACAAAAGGCACCATTACTGTAAAAGAGATTATGGAGAGTCTTGATGTGTCAGATATGACAGCTCGCCGCTATTTACAAGAACTAGCAGACAAGGTTTGCTGGTCCGTGTACATGGTGGCGCTGAAAAACTTTCGTACAGGTTCTCTATTAAACAACGAACGCTCAAACGTCGAAAAAAACAAGGCTTGCAGATTGCTGAAAAAAACAAAAATTAGCCGTTTTGCAGGTCATTTGATTGACGAAGGTGAAACCATTTTTATCGGGCCAGGAACAACCTTAGAATGTTTTGCTCGTGAGCTCCCTATCGATAATATTCGTGTTGTAACAAACAGCCTTCCTGTTTTTCTCATTCTAAACGAACGAAAACTAACAGATTTGATCTTGATTGGCGGAAATTATCGCTCTATCACTGGTGCTTTTGTAGGGACACTTACCTTACAGGATTTGACCAATCTTCAGTTTTTCTAAAAGCTTTTTGTAGCTGTAATGGTATTAAGGATAAGGCAATTGCTACTTTCAGTGAAGAAGAGGGCGAGGTACAACGAATCGCCTTGAACAATGCCAATAAAAAATACTTACTGGCAGACCACAGTAAGTTTAATAAGTTTGATTTTTACACTTTCTACAATATCTCAGAGATTGATACCATCGTTTCAGATTCCAAACTGAGTCAGGAAACATTTGAAGAGCTGTCGAAACAAACAACCATTCTTTTATCAAAACCATAAAAATTCCCCTGCCTTTTGGCGGGGAATTTTTGTTAAATTATTCAATAAGTTGTGTCTCAGCTAGTTTCTTGTACCAGTGAGCTGATTTCTTAGGATAACGTTCTTGAGTTTCAAAGTCTACATAAAAGAGACCGTAGCGTTTTTCATAACCGTTTGACCAAGAGAAGACATCCATCAATGACCAGATGAAGTATCCTTTGACGTTGGCTCCATCAGAGATTGCATCTGCAATCACTTCCATATGTTTCTTAACATAATCAATCCGCCCATCATCGTAGACTGTCCCATCCACAAACTCATCTTTGTATCCGAGACCATTCTCTGTGATGTAGATTTTCTTGTAGTTAGGATAATCTTTCTTCACTCGCATAATTTGGTCATACAAACCTTGAGGGTAGATAATCCAGTCCCAGTCCGTACGTGGCACATAATCTGGAGCTACTCGACGTCCAACTCCCTTAATCTGATACTTAGAGCTTCCTTTTTCACCCTTACCGTTATGAATGATTTCTGTTTCGCCATCAAAGGCTTGCATCCAATCACTCATGTAGTAGTTAATTCCAGGAAGTCATTCAGGTCTTTTGCAGCTTCTAGCACAGCGAAGTCTTCTTCACGCAGATCTAAACTTCCACCATTGACTGCTAAGATATGGTTGACACCTTCCATTGTTTCTTCGGAATATCGTCCAAGATAAGTTGCATCCAAGATAAATTTATTGTGGATGATATCTTCCAGCTCAGCAGCGCGAACATCTGCTTGATTTTCAGGATCTAGAGGATATTTAGTAGGCAGGGCATGAACCACACAATTTCACCTTTATAACCTTTATCTTTATATAGCTTGACTGCACGCGCATGAGAAACCATCATATTGTGGTGCGATTGGAAGACTTTGGCAAGGTCGTACTGGATACCTGGAGGGAACTTCCCAACCAAATACTGACCATCTCCTATCGGCCCAATTTCATTAAAGGTTGTCCAAAAGTTAACTTCAGGAAATTCTTCAAAACAGAAGGCTGCATAATCCACAAAGTGATCAATGTTTTTCTCTATTCAGAAATCTCCATTTGAATGAAGTGCTTCTGGCGTGTCAAAGTGATGGAGAGTCACGAAGGGCTCAACATGCCGTTTGTAGCACTCTGCAAATAGATTATGATAGAACTCAACCCCCTTGTCATTAACCTTCCCATAACCAGTTGGAAAGATACGTGACCAAGCGATTGAAATACGGATACCATTGACACCATACTCTTCTGCAAGTTTGAGGTCAACTGGGTATTTGTGATAGAAATCACTGGCTGGTTCAGCAGTGTACCAGTAGTTATCTTTGAGGTATTTGTCCCAGGCGACTGGCCCTTTACCATCAGTATGTGTAGCACCTTCTGCTTGGTAGGCTGCTGTTGCTCCGCCAAAAATAAAGTCTTTTGGAAGTGTTTTTGTCATTTGATTCACCTTTCAAGAAATAGAAATGAGATGGGGTATAGTTGGGAGGAGTTCCTCCATCTCACTTCTTCGCTATTTACATTTTATTCTTCGAACTGCGCTTGAACAAAGGCAAGAGCGCCTTTTCCATCTCGAGTCAATTTAATGTATTGGCCACCTTCTGTCTTAGCAAGTTTGATACCAAGTTTGTCGGTTTCGGCCTTCATGTCTTCAAAGTTTGAAGCAACTTGAGGAGCAAGGATAACCAGATCAAACTCAGGCAACATTTCACGGTGAGCACCATAGCCACCAGCTGCTGCTTTAACAGGAACTTTGTACTCTGCAGCTGCCTTGTTTAGAGCATTTGCAAGGAGACCACTTGTACCGCCACCAGCACAGAGAACGAGGACATTTGTTTCTTCAGTGATTGTGTTTTGCGCTGCTTCTACACCTGCTTTTTCAAGAATAGCATCTGCTTTGGCAGTATTGAAGTTTGCTGCTACTTTTTCTTTCAATTCATCATTGGCTTTACCAGAACGCTCCTCTTCGAGGATTTGTTCATCATAAACCTTGAGGAATGGATAGTAGATGGCTACGTCAACAAGGATTAACAAAGCAGCAAGTACAAATGACAAGAATTGGAAGTTTGTACCGAGAACAATACCGAGCGGACCTGGTGTTGTCCAAGGAAGGTTGGCTGTAAATGAGTTCATGCCAAGCGTCTCAATGAAGAATTTAAAGATCCATACGTTGGCGATTGGCGCAAAGATGAAAGGAATAAAGAAGATTGGGTTCAAGACAAGTGGTGCACCAAACAGGATTGGTTCGTTTACTCCAAAGAATGTTGGAACAACAGACGCACGTCCGATTGCACGGTTACGTTTTGATTTTGTTAACCACATGAACATGAAAGGAACAACCAGTGTCGCACCAGTACCACCCATGGTAACGATAAACATTTGTGTACCAGAAGTAAGAATCTTGTCAGCGTGCATACCTTGTTGGAGAAGATTCAAGTTGACTTCGGCATTTGCATAGGTAATAGCTGCGATTGCTGGCTCGACGATTGAAGGACCGTGGATACCAACAAACCAGAAGAAGGCAAAGGCACCAAAGATAATGGTAATACCTAGATAGCCATCAGCAGCAGAGAATAATGGTGCAAAGAATTTACCGATTGATTCAGCTACGCTTGCACCAACAAAATGACGAGCTAGTAAATCAAGAGCATAAAGAGAAACCACTGATAGAGTGAATGGAATCACATCTTTAAATACTTGTGAGATATTTGGTGGAACTTCGTCGGGCATACGAATAGTGACGTTGTTCTTAACACAAACCTTATAGATGGCTACAGTAACAAAGGCAGCAAGGAAGGCTGAAAGCAAACCTTTTGTCCCAAGGAAACCTGTCGCAAATCCACCTTCAATTGGATCAGCTGCCAACATCAACAAACCAACAATCGCAGCCAACAGTGTTGACATATAGTTGATTTGATTGGTTTTTTCCATGCTACGGTTTACTGAGTCGGTCAATGACTTAGCCGTTGTACCAGCTACCAAGAGAGCTAGAATCCCCATTGAATAGCTATAAGGTTTCATGAGGAGATTGACAACTTCATCAGACCATTTAAAGCCCCATGAATTAGGAACAAAGGCAATCAAGATAAAGATACTTGAGAAGAGAATGACAGGCATACCAGCGATGAAACCATCACGAATAGCACGAAGGTAGATATTACGAGATAGTTTCTCAAAGAAAGGCTTTCCTTTCTCGATAAAAGCAATTAGTTTGTTCATTACTTAACTCCTCTCTTGTAGAGTTCGATTAAATGGTGCATCAAGTCTTTGAGCAAGATAGTTGTCATCAAGTGATCCTGACCATGCATCATGGTCACACTATAGGCCAAATCTTCACCAGCTGCCTCCTTTGTCAATAGACTTGTTTGAGCGTGATGAGCCTCGGCGATACAGCCACCAGCTTCCTCCACGAGAGTATCTGCTTTCGCAAAATCACCAGCTTCAGCAGCCTTTAAGGCTTCCAATAGTTTTGAACGAGCATCGCCAGCATAGGCTACGATTTCAAAACCTAACAATGTTACTTCTTCTCTATTCATGATAGAATTCTCCTTATGTATTTTTAATTAAATTTTTATGACAATAAACGTTGGATATGTAGAACTAGATAAACTCGCTCACTTTTATACAAATCAAGACCCGTATGTTGCGTAATCACATCATAGATCTTGGAACCAATCTCGAACGCTTTTGGATAGGATTGTTTAATATGGTCTTCCATATCTAGAAGCGATTGATTATCATCTCTGGAACGGTCTAAATAATCCAAAAAATAGTTGAGATGAATCATAAAGCGATCATAGAAATGGTTATTCTTTTTGGTTCGTTGAATCGCATAACCCTTTAGCACTTCTTCGACATTCCTGAGAATTTCTTTCCTCTTATCAATCGACTCAACAACTTCCACTTCATTCTCACCTTCGGCATTGATGAAATGATAAGCGATCCGAATAATTTCATCCTCAGGGAAATGATCTGTCAATTTCTGACGATAAATTTCAAAGGCTTCCTTTGCGATTTGAAAAGCTACAGGATACTTGGCAGAAATATCCGGCAGATTGCTATCCTTGTACCTTCCTTGCGTTAGAGCTTGATAGGAACAGTAAATATGATCTGTCAAGGTCACATAGAGATACTCTTGAATCGGATAATGATATTTCTTAGAAAGATTATCAATGATCTCGTAGGTCACTGTGATAAAATCAAGCGGAACATCTTTGAGAAGAGCCATAAAGTTTTCTCTGGACTCTTCGGTCTTCATCCGAAAGATTTTCTCAACCTGATTTTCAGCAATCAAATCCCCCTTCTTCTTTCCAAATGCAATCCCCTTACCAATCACAATCACTTCTTCTCCTTTGTCATTTCTGACAAGCGAGACATTGTGATTCATTGGGTTTAGAATTCGATACATGGCAACCTCCTTTTATCTGTTAAAGGTATATGAGTATAAAAAATGACCACAAATGAACTAGAAAATCTTTTGATTTCTAATTCACCTGTGATCATGCCTAATATTATAGTAACACTCACCTTGTATTAACTTGTGATTTAAGTATAGCACAAGTCAGTTTTTTTGTAAACCTTTACATGTAACTTTTTTTAAATTTTTTAGATTCATGTTCCTAAACTAGGAGGAGCTTCTCACACACGTTCTTTCCATGAAGTTGCTGTGGTTTGAAGAACTTTATTGAGTTCGTCAATGTTTTTCAAAAACCAGTTGTGCGAAGCCATTCGCGAGCTGCTGCTTCACCATCTTTGATGTAAGCTTCAACTGATCCAGCCCATGTAGCACGGCCACAAAGAACACCGTTGAAGTTTGCACCTGATTCGTGGGCAAAGACAAGGGTTTCTTGGAAGAGTTTAGCCGACACTCCCGCACTCAAGTAGATGTATGGCAAGTTAGTTGCTTCATCTTGCGCTTTGAAGAAAGCTGCTGCTTCTTCGCGTGTATGCACGATTTCACCATCGCCAAAACCTTCAACGTATTTGACGTTGACTGGAACTTCCACTTTCAAGACATCGATGTTGAAGCGTGGATCTGAGAAGACTTTCATGGCACCGATAACCTTGTGTGGTTTTACTTTAGCGTATTCTGCAGAACCTGCGTCAGCAATCTTTTCATCGTAAGCGAGGATTTCAAGAAAGAATGGAATATCTTCCGCCACACACTCAGAACCAATGCGTTCGATGTAGGCTTGTTTTTGTTGGTTGAGTTCGTCAGAGCTGTCTACGTCATAGTAAAGCAAGAATTTGACAGCATCCGCACCTTGTTCCTTAATACGTTTTGCAGACCAAACATCCAAGCAGTCTGGTAAGCGTTTAGTGCTTGTTGTGTCGTAGCCAGTTTTCTCATAAGCTAGGAGAAGACCAGCATTTGGATCAAGCGCTTTTGTAGCTGGAAGTCCATACTCTGGGTCGAGAAGCATAGATGATGCGTATTTGGTCAATTCATCTGCAACCAAGACTTTGAGTTCTTCCATTTGAGCTACTGTTGGCTCTTCTGTTTGGTATTGAGCCATGAGGCGTTTCAAAGCACCACGTTGGTCAAAGGCAAGAGCTGAGATAATGCCGTTTTCGTCAGAGAGTTTTTCCAAATATTTGCGTTTTTGTTCTGTTAAAGCCATTTTATACCTCTTTTTACGATTAGTCGGTCGTATAGACCTTGATAGTTAGCCATATTGACATGACCTGTCATCTTTTCTTGAGCATTGAGCATACCAAGGACATTTGCCTTGATAAGAAGTACTTGATCAGATTCCTTATGAAGAAGTCCTGATGAAATACCTGCAACAGTAGAATCTCCAGATCCGACAGGATTAACTACCTGAATTCTTGGAATATCTACCTTGTAGAAAGTATCCCCATGTTTTGCAAAAGCACCATTTGCACCAAGTGAAACGATAATCCACTCAATCCCTGCAAACAAAGGCTCTTGGAGAACTTCTTTTAATTCATCCACATCCTCAGAAACTTCTTTCCCAAGAAGCTGAGACAATTCTTCGTTATTTGGTTTAATTACTGTTGGTTTATGTGGTGATTCAAGAACCGCCTGAAGAGCTGCACCTGAGCAATCCAGAACAACTGGTTTCCCTGCTTGATTAGCAAGCTCTACCAAGCTCGCATAGTAATCAACTGGAAGGCCTGCTGGCAGACTGCCTGAAATAGCGACTACTTCCACAGTGTCAAGGAGATTCTCGAAATGAGCCAAGAAATTTTGCCCTTCTTGTTCCAGAACTTCGGGTCCTTTTTCAAGGATTTCTGTTTGGTTATCTCCGTGCAGAATTGCGATACAGTTACGAGTCTCTCCTTGAATGGAGAAGAAACGTTTCGTTACTTTATCATCGATATGTTCTACTAAAAACTCACCAAGTTTACCACCGACTAAACCAGTAGCTACAACAGAATCACCAAATTCTGAAAGAACTCGCGTAACATTGAGACCTTTACCACCAGCTGTCTTGGTCACGTCCACCACACGGTTGACAGTGTCAATTTTCAATTCATCCAAAGGATAGGAAATATCAATGGATGGATTCATTGTGACTGTTAAAATCATGCGTCACCTCTTAGTCGTGGTATTCACCACGATCCCATTTTTCAAGGAATTCTGTAAAGAAGTTTGCATCCGCTTGATGAGCATTGTGAGTTTCAACGTGCTCGATTTTAGCTATCAATTTTTTGTTTTCTTCTGATGGTTTATATTCGGCATTGATGAAAGCTTCGATGATATCACACATGAGCAATTCACCAGTGATTTTACCACCAAAACCAATAACGTTGGCATTCAACTGTTCTTTAGCGTAAAGAGCTGTTGTCATATCACGAACCAAGGCAGAACGTACACCTGGAACTTTATTTACAGCGTTGTTGATCCCAACACCGGTACCACAGATACATACCCCAAGATCAGCTTGACCGCTTGTAACGGCTTCACCAACTTTTTTACCAAAGATTGGGTAGTGAGTACGTGTGTGGTCATAGGTACCAAAGTCGATGACTTCATATCCTTTTGATTTCAAAAATTCTGAAACCGCCATTTTTTCATCGGTTACGATGTGGTCACATCCAATTGCAATTCTCATTTTTATCTTACCTTTCTTACTGTAATCTAATTAGCACATTTTGTTCAACATATCGACACGAATCTGGTGACGTCCACCGTCGTATTTACCGTTAACAAATCCTTTAGCGATGTTTTTAGCCAATTCATCACCAACAGTTTCCGCTCCCATAGTGATCATACGTGAGTTGTTGTGTCCACGAGTCATATAAGCTGAACGTTCGTCAGATACTTCTGCAGCAACCATTCCTTTGATTTTAGTTGCGACCATGAATGGACCAGCACCATAGGCATCAATCACGATACCAAGGTTTTGTTCTTCTTTGTTTACTTCTGCAGCAACAGCAAGAGTCACATCGACAAAGTCTTGACCTTCAGCTGTAACATCCACAACGTGGAAGTTTTCTTTTTCCAAGAAGTCTTTCACAACTTCTTTCAATCTCAAACCTGCAGCATCTGCACCGATAACAATAGACATATTGTTTACTCCTTTTATTTTTCTAAGCTAGTAAAGACTTTTATAGCTAGTAGTTTACCTACAAAAGACTTTCTAGCAGTTTATTGACAAATTTGATTGAATGAGATGAATAACACCTTATTCAAGTTTAAGAAATCAGTTTCCTAGAGCTAATATTTCTCTATCAAAGAGAATATAACAAATGATTGTTTGCCTCAAACATCATTTGTTGCTTACTAAACATAATATACTCCTATTTTTTTATAAAAAGTCAACAGTTATTGTTTGTTTTTGTGTTTTGTTTTTTAGTTTAAAAGATTTCGATATCAAAACCAATCTGATCTACTTGGCCTGGTTCTAGGAGGCGAACATTCTTCTTATCTTCCAGATGATCTCCTTCTTCAAGAGATGTTGACAAGCCAGACCATGGTTCAAACGCAATGAAAGGTCCCTTATTCAAAGTTGACCAAATGATGAGATTTGGGAACTCTTGGAAGTGTACTTTTAATCCCTTCTCATGTTTGCGAGAACGAAGCGCGATCGTTCTGGATTGCAACTCATCCAAAGTTACTGCATCAACACTAAACAGATTATAACTGAGCTCTACTTCCTTTTGAGAATTCAACCATGGACTTCTATCCTGGAAGTCTAACATGCCAGTTTCTGGGAAAGGACGTGGAACAGAGCAAGTCTCTTCTTTCTCAAACTCTAAATAGTAATCTTCATAAGTTTCGCTATCTAGCAGAGGACAATTAAATCCTGGATGTCCTCCTATAAAGAATGGCATTACTTTATTGGTTTCTTTATTAAAGACTTTGTATTGAGTACGAACAGTCTTGCCGGTCACTAGATAAGTGATTTCAAGACGGAAATGATAAGGATAGTTTTGATAAGTATTCTCATCATCTTCGATAGCAAAGGTTACGCTGTTTTCTGTTTGACCAATTAATTCAAATTCATTTTTACGGACTAAACCATGACGCGGAATGCTTCCTTTCGTATCCGTTCCATCTTCGTGGCTATAGAAGGCTGTATCCTCTCTCAAAGAGCCACAGATTGGAAAAAGTACTGGAGCTTGCCCACTCCAATAGGTGGCATCTCCTTGCCACAAGTACTCAATTCCATCTCGATCCTTGATAGATGACAAAGCTCCACCTAAGGTTTTAAATTGAACCGTTAACTGATCTGATTTTACTTCAATTACCATAAAATTCTCCAACTATTTTTAGATTTTTATATAAAAAAACTAGGTTGCCACTCCCAATGTCGGAAATTGACAACCTAGTTTTCACAATTTACATTTTATAGGAGCGAATTATTTAGCATTTGCTGCGTATTCTTCGTTACGTTTGATCATTTGTTTTCTATACCAAGCAAAGATACCTACATAGAATACAAGGAAGACTGCTGCACCAAGGATTGCTTTGATATCACCTGTTGTAGCATTACCAATTGCCCAACCAAATAGTTTTTCGATTGGTCCTTCAAGAGTTGAGTGCGTAATCAATTGAGCACTATCTACACCTTTAGGAAAGGCACCTACACCTTTAGCAAGTTCTGTTGCAAATGGAGCGATAAGAGTACCTGAAAGAAGGAAGAGTGGCAACAAGAGAGTTCCGAAGATAATCATACGGAGCAATTTACCACGAGTAACAACCAAGAGAGCTGGAGTTACACCCATAGCGATGATACCTGCAAGTGGCAAGATACCATTACCGACATTAGAAAGAAGTACAGCTTCTACTAACATAATTGGTGCAAGTACGTTAGCACAAGCCCAGATTTCAGCACGACCAGCGATGAAAGGCCAGTCAAGACCGATGTTGAATTTACGTCCTTGAAGACGTTTAGTAGCAACGTTCGTAATACCTTGTGAAAGTGGTTCTACGGCTGCGATGAACCAAGATCCGATAAGTGAGAAGAGCTCCAAGCAGACACCGGCAGTCAAACCAAGGCTCAACCAACCTTTAATAACAAGTTCCCATTTATCGGCTCCTTCTACACCAGCAACTGGGTGTGGAGTACCCATCAAACCAATAACGATACCAAGAATGAAACCGATGAAGAATTTAGATCCCCAGAAACCAATTTTTCTTGTTCAATTTTGCAGCGTCAAAGTCGTATTTATCAAGACCTGGCAATACTTTTATCAAAGATCTTATCCAAAACCATGATAACTGGGTTCATCATGTAGTTCATGTGAGTTGAAGTCATTGGTGATGAACTTGGTGCGTTAAGAAGATCGTCGAATGTTGGTTTCATCAAGTCAGAGTTGATGATTTTCAAGACACCTACAAGGACAACTGCAGCAGTCGCGATGAAGAGTGAAACCCCTTGGCTAACTCCATTGTTGTCTGCGTACCATTTGATCAAAAGACCAGTGATTGACAAGTGCCAGATATCGAAGATATCGACATCAAGTGTGTCCGTTTTCTTCATTGCAAGCATCACAACGTTGACAATCAACATTACAAGCAAGAAGTAAAGTGTCCAAGCAGATCCCCAAGTGATGGTTGCAAGCGGTGCCCAACCAACGTCAGTGATGTTCAATTGAATACCAGTATTTTCAACGAATTTCGCAAGAGATGCTGAGAAAGCTCCGTTAAGCATACCGATGATAGCACCGATACCAGTAAGAGCGATGGCAAGTTTGATACCACCTTCAAGCGCTTTGGAGAATTTCACTCCAAATAGTAAGGCCAATACGGTCAAGATGATCAGCATGATGATAGGACCACCCATTTCCAAGACTGGCTTGAAAATCTTATTGGCTAGTTCGATAATGACATCCATAATAGTTCCTCCCTTTATTTTTATGGAATCTTACAAAATAATAATTAACTTAGTCCGTGTTCTTTGATAGCTGCCTCAATATTGTCAAATACTGGAGCGCTCATTGCTGGAATACGGAACAAGATTGGTCCAGCTTCGATAACTGGGATTCCTGGTTCAAAACCAAGGTCTGTTGCAGCGATTGGTGTAAAGATATCATATCCTTTTATAAGGTCTTCATTGACATCCTTAACCATGACCGCATCACAGTGAACGTCATACCCACGATTTGCGAGTTCTTCTTCTAGAGCACTTTTAATTTGGTGACTTGAGTTTACACCTGCACCGCAGGCAGCAAGAATTTTAATCATTAGGATTTCCTCCGATTTATTATTTATAATGTACTATTTAAGCTGTTACTTCAGAAATGTAACTGTAGAGGGCTTCTGGTTCGGAAATTTTTGCCAAATCTTCTAGGTGACCATTTCCTGTAAAGAAGTCCATCAACTGAGCAAGAATGTTAGTTTGACTTGAACTTGAGTTGTTAATGATAAAGAAGATTAGCGATACTTCCACTTCCTTATCAGGAGCAATCATATTGTGAAAAGTTACTGGTTTATCTAATCGAACAACCACTACTTTCTCAGCAAGATTATAAACAATATCTGTATGAGGAATCGCTACATTTGGCAAGTCCTTTCCCAGAAATTCCATATCTAAGCCAGTTGGAAATGACTTTTCACGCGTGATCAAGGCTTCACGATAAGTTGGAGTCACTATTTCTCGTTCTTCCAACAGGGTTGCTACCTGATCAAAGAGTTGTTCTTGATTATCCGCTTCTAAGCAAAACACGAGGTCTTTGTCAAAGAAATGATCTAATCCCATAACAGTTTCCCTTCTTTCAATTAACTTTTACGTTATAAGTATAACACTATATGAAATCGTTGTCAATACTTTTTTTGTTTTATTTTGTTTCTTTTTTTGTTGATTGTGTTTTGTTAATTAATTACAATCATTATCAAACAATCTTTTTAAATTCTATTTTCGTGCATTTTCAAACAAAAAAAGACCAAAAATGGGTCTTTTTGTTACTAATTCTAATGTTATTTAGTTAATGGAAGATAAAATTTCTTCTAGCTTTTGATAGTCCTTAACACTATCGATTTCATAGATGCTGTTGCCTTCTAATTCTTCGACATACACATCTAATTCTTTGATATTATCTTTAACCATGTTGTCCCAGTAAAGATCAACAAATTCGCCGCTCGCATAGGCTTTGTCAATAAAACCAACAATCTTTTCTGCAGTTGGAGCATCCCAGAATGATACGCCACTCAGAATACGACCAGCCTTGCTATCAACGATGATGTCTTGAACTTTATAGTCATCACCATAAACCAAGAACCATTCATTCTCACAGTCTTCACGATAAACACTGAAATAGGTAGAACGTTCAAGATTATTTCTAAACATATTTTTGAAAAGATAATTATCCGCATCAATCACATAGCTGTTAGCTAAATCTTCTTTTACAAGGTAAAGTGAGTAAAAGTTGTTGTAATCAGCATACTTGTCGTTGAAGACTAAACGAACACCATATTTTTCTTTTAGGTAGTCAAATTGTTCTTTGAGGTAGCCAACAACGATAATAATCTCATCAATTCCTCTCTCTTTCAAAAACTCGATTTGGTATTCTACCAAAGGTTTTTGGTTGACCTTAACCAAGGCTTTGGGGGTATTTTCAGTCATAGGACGCAGACGAGTTCCCAACCCCGCTGCCAAGATAATTGCTTTCACGCTATTCTCCTTTATTCTTTAATAATGATATAAACACCAGCCATGACAACAAGCGATGTAATAATGGTCACCATATCGAGTGGTGTTCCTAAAAGCATTGCTGAGAACAATACTGTCCAAACGACATAGCTTACGTTCAAACCAGTTGCTTTTGCTGGCTGCAGACGATTGATAGCAATATAGTAAGCTAAGTAAGAAATCATATTACATGCTGCAAAGACTAACATCAAACCCAGCAATTGTCCATCTGCTACTTCTGCAAATGAATGATGAGAAAAGAGGACAATGACAAGATATGACAAGAATGAGGTTACTTGGCGGATTAATAGTGCTTCAATTTCACTTAAGTCACTTTCCATGGCGTAGGAACTAAGAACACTCTCACTTCCCCAAGCGATGGCACAAACTAATGCACAAAGAATTCCGATATAAAAAGAATTAACCTGCTCAACTTTGTAAGTCTGGGCAATAATACCTGCGATAATCAACAAAATACCAAACACAGTATTTTTAGATACCTTGTGTTTCAAAATGAAAAATGCTAGTAAAACAGAAACTGCTGGGTAGATAGCTGATACGGATGAAGCTAGAGAACTACCGATATACTTAACCGCATAAAGATTGGCCTGCATGCCAATGGGACCAGCTAGCAAGGCTCCGATAATAACACTGACATTTCGAATATTTAGAAAAATCGAGAGTCGAACTTTTCCTTCTTTTACCAAAAGAAAAGCTAACAAGATAAAGATACTCAAGAAATCATGAGCAGCCGCCACCACAAAGGGGGAAAGATTGGTAAAAATTGAAAAGATATAAGAACTAATTGTCAGACCTAGTCCCCAGAAGATACCCGAGAGCAGACCGAAAGAGACACCATTTTTATTCTTCATCCTAACCTCCATAATAAGTCAAACCTTCGACAGCTCTTTGGTAACGATTGATACCATAATCTCCAAAATCAGCCCCTTGAGCTTCTTTGTACACTGTCCACAAACTCCAGATAGTATCTTGCAAAATTTTATAGATTCGAATCTTTTCACGAGATACTGGAGTTTTGTCACTCTCATAGTAGGTTAGGAAATCTTCTTCTTCCTGATTTGTAAATTCAGACTCCAAAAAGAGAGCTGCCAAATCCCACATCGGGTCATTCATAGAAGAGTATTCCCAGTCGATCAAATACATGCGTCCTTGGGGTGACTCGATAAAGTTTTCTGGAACCAAATCAATATGGCAAGACTTTCTGTCAACACCTAAATCAGCCAATCTTTTCTCTAGCGAAAATACATCTTTTCTTACAGCTTCATAATTGGCGTAAGGGATATTCCCCTCAATCAAGGATTCGTATTTTTTGATTTCTTCAAAAGGTGCAAATTCGCCTCTTAGTTCTTTACCTGATGCATGAATGGCCTGTAGAATTGGGGCAATCTTTTCAAATTTGGTCTTAATCGAATTGAAATCAAGCGTTGTTGCAGATTCAATGTACTCATTTACCTTAATCCCTGAATCAATATCAAAAAGATAATTCTTGACATCAAGCTTCAAATCTTTCAACAATTCAAGATTGTATTTTTTTCATCTTGACGATTGATGAGCTTTTTCAGTCCCTTTTTCCGAAAAAAATTTAACGATATAGGGTTTTAGAAGTTGTTTTTAACCAAATAGTTTTTGATTGGTCATGCCTCCCAGCTGTTCGACACTGAGAACTTCCTCTTCTTCAGATAGCAAAGAAGAAATTTTTTCTTTGATGAGTTTCTCCACAAATAACCTCCATCTTCTAAACTTCCCACTTGAATACTGTTTTTAAAAAGCAGTATTTAGGGTCTGTAGCAAAGACACGGTGAATGTCCTTGATTTCTCTCACTGGTTCTTCAACATAAAGGATATTTTTCAGACGATTCGCAAACTTCTTGACTTCCATCATTTGAATGGCCTTCTCAAAATCAACACGTCCAGAGCGAGACGATCCCACTAATAACAATCCTTTTTCCAAAGCATCTCGTGTATTGATATTAACCTTGTACTCGCTCACTCCCATCATGAGAATCGTTCCCTGAGGGCGAATGTAACGAATCAAATCATTGATAGCGGGACCTGTTCCATCGCCACCACAACATTCAAATCCATGATCAAAGGTCAGATCCTCGGGAATATTATCCGTGATGTAGCACTCTTTTGCAAAAGAGAAGAGTTCCAATTTTTCCCAATGACGACCAATCACGATAATCTCTGCTTCTGGTAGAGTGTAATTGATAATATTAGCAACCACAAAGGCCAAACTACCATCTCCGATAACAGCGATACGCTCTCGTTTGCTATGGGCGAGATTTAAGAAGCGATCCATGGCATGCATGCCTACACTCACAAACTCGGTAATGGCAGCAACTGTGTCTTCGATGTCATTATAAGAAACAACTCGGTCTTTTGGAAGAGAGACAAATTCCCTCATAAAGCCATCATAACCACTAGATAGGAAGTAGGTTCCTGTCATGTAGTTCTCGTAGAACTCCTCATCACTCTGCATAGGCGGTTGATTCGGAATCATCACTACCTTTTGACCGACTTCATAAGTCCCAGTTGGATCTGAAATAACAGTTCCACAAGACTCGTGAATCATAGCCATAGGAAGCTTTTTAGCCAATATCTTTGGATCACGTTTCCCTTGATAGTAACGTTGATCCGCATGACAGACCGCCATATAATTTGGACGAATCAGGATATGATTTTCCTGATCAATGTCCTCTTCTTGGTATTTTACATTGATAAACTTTGGTTTGGTCAGTTGATAAATTTGATTAATCATAGCCTTAGTCTTTCTCAATCATGCTTTTTGCGATTTTCAAGTCTGTCACAGTTGTGATTTTAAGGTTTGAATATTCCCCTTTTGCTAGGGCAACGTCTTTCCCTTTGATGACAAAAATCTTACATGCATCCGTTAGAATTTCCTTTTCTTTATCAGATAGGGATCCATACAAGTCCATGAAATCCTTGCATCGGAAGGTTTGAGGTGTTTGACCTTGATAGAGGTGAGCACGATTTGGAATATCAGTGATAAACTGACCATTGGTACTTTCAACAATGGTATCAACCGCTTCTACTACTGTGTCAACTGCATCATGATTTTGGGCGAGTTTGATATTGTCCTGAATCATGCGGAGCGTGATAAATGGACGAACTGAGTCATGCGTAATAACGATATCTTCAGGAGTAATTGAATGGTAGGCATCAATGGCTTCTATAATCTTCTCGATACTGCTATTGCGATCAACACCACCCTTGGTAATGATGATACGATCCTTGTGGAGAGAAAGATACTTTTCAACCAAGTCCTCAGCATGAGAGACCCAATCTCCATGAACTCCAACTACAATTTTTTCAATGCTTGGCTCCAAGACAAATTTTTCGATTGTGTGGATCAAAATAGGACGATCACCCAACTCTAAAAATTGTTTTGGTAAATTACTGATTCCCATGCGTGTGCCAGTTCCTCCGGCCAAAATTCCTGCATAGATCATATATTTTCTCCTTTGTTTATTCTAAAAAACTTATTACCATCTATTATATCACAATCTGCCCTTATCATGAAGAAAAAGATAGAAAACTATCAATTTGAGAAATAAAATTAGATTTCCCTCTATATTTTTTTACTTAACATTCGGTTAACATAGAGTTCTTTAGAATATAATACGAACCTTAAAAAAACTTAAAATCATTTTTAAGAATACAATAAAAAAGCTAGGAAACTGCTCAATTTGTCTCGACAACAGTTCCTAACTTTCTTACTTTTTATTAACGTCCGCTC
>BNJU01003133.1_pt1 | contig 57098 bp, 70 predicted proteins | sample 8539281 | NCBI WGS metagenome assembly BNJU01 (sample SAMD00202456, study PRJDB9452) | human saliva metagenome | isolation source: human saliva | place: Japan
GTTACGGTTGGTGCTGACCAAAGATCAGTCAGCCGCTGCGGACGATGAAGCGACAGTGACGATTTCGCCCGAGTGATATTTCGTAGCCGCAGTTTCGAATGCGCGTTCGCGCGTGACGAGTACGCTGTTGAAGAGCGTGTCAAGCCGCAGCGGGCGCATGCTGATTGCAGCCCAGTCAGACCGCATGACGTTCATCGCCGATTTCGCCCTCCCAGCCCCTGCCGGTCGCCTGATACCGAAACGAGATTTCATCTGATACCAGGTCAGCCTGTCAGCCTGCGCACGAGAGGCCCGTCAGCCGAGACAGACGGTGCCCAGCGCCACAGCCGCCAGGCTGGAGCCGGGCATGATGGGCGATGAACACCGCCGACAGCAACGCAGGCCCGCCCAAAGTCAGCGACGCTGAGGCACGACAGGCGGACAGGAGTCACGCCGGTACCACGATAGCTGATACATCACGAAGTTGCTCAGGCCATCATCGCAATGTAATGAATGAGCTGCAGGTTGCTCGTTTTTGAGTTTATTCAGCACGATTACCCACGTTCACGCTGTCTGCGATACTTTAGTTGTCGCTGGTTCAACAAAGACGCGATAGCCAGTCAGGTAATATTGTTTAGCCACCGTAATATCGCTATTGCGACGCACCGGCGTCTCCACCACAGACGGACTCCCCGCAGACGCAGGGCCAGAAAGCCGAGCAGAATAACTCCATCGCGGTCGGCCCCGGATTATGGCATTGGCATCCGTCGATTAATCTTCACCGGAGTCAGGATACACGCCATGCCGACGGTACGTTGCCGCCGCCAGCGCGCAGACACGAAACAACATCAGTGTGCTCACGAAGCTGTTGACCGCGTACCACCGTGTCTTTCGTCACCGTCATTTGAGACGGCACGCATTGCAGTGACGCGTCGACGGGAACCGAGCGTTTTGCCAGCAGCGCATGTCTCTGAAATCAGCCTGTGCATGAAAGCGCACTGCAGAGTCTTCTCCGTGACGCTTACGATCGCGGGCATTCAGCGAGTTGCCGAGCTGATACCGCGTACGACAGAATGCGGCAGGAACAGCTGAAATCACGACGGTCAGGTTATCGCACACATCGTGACATAAAGCGATGTAGAGCCGATGATACCATGATTTCAACCGGCCACCGGTTCATTATTATTTTGCCGTTGTTGAGCTGATGTCGCCGCTCAAAACAGATGAATCAGCCTGTAACAGGTTTACTTCGCCGTGAGTTGCTGCGAAGATACCATACGCGTGCCAGAACGAAACACACAGCAGTTCGCTTGCAGTGATCGCGGCAATGTTTCAAGAACAAAGCCCCTTCGTGCGATCCGTTTTCGCCGTTTTTTCACTTAGGCAACACTGGTACAACTGCTGCAGCGGCTACCGCAAGATGCAAAAAACATTTACTTTTCTGTCAGAAAGTGTCTCCGTTCTCCGCCGCAGCACACGGCAACGGAAACAAGCTCTTGTAATAACAAGCACTACTATGTTCCAACGCCTGACAGCATTCCAACTAACGCTTACTTGACGTGCAACCAATCAACGAAAAATGAAGAAGATCGAAGCAGGTAAACCTGATCAGGGTATATAGTTTGAAATACTGATAGAAGCGTTTTTCAAAAGAGTTATAATATAGATTTAGGCAGAAGTTCAGTTACCAGAGTTGCTACCTGATTTTTGCCATAGGTAACGATGGAGTAATACCTTGTAACTGAATTATTTTACTCGTGTGGCTGTTGCTGCGGGTTGCAGCTTTTCGCATAAGAGAAAATCATTAAATTGCAATTTTGCCACAAACACCAGCGCATGAAAACAGAAAATGAAGGTGTTGTTTCACCAAAAGAGTTGGCTCCCATGCCGGGCAAGGCCTGATTATGGGACGGATAACGCCATGTCTCCATCGCACAGTTCAGTTGTGCCTCCCAAATCTGAATGCAGAACCCCGAGAGCAGAATGGACGCAGTCGAGGCGGAAGTGAATGCAGGTTGGAGCAATTTGCTGTCCATTCAGTCAGCCTATCAGTTCTTGTTTTTTGCAAGAGGCCGCCCATCGACGCAAAACTGGATGTGAAGAAACAGTTTCAAGGAAGTGTGTAGACACGGTGCATGCTCATCGAAAGACTTGATATGCTCATAAAGGAGAAAGAGCCAGTTTGTGTAGACATCAAAGAGTCAATGGCGGCTATCACCCACGAGAATCCACTTGCAGGAGTTTCATCCAAAGAAGTATATGTTTCGGACTTAGCCCTCTCACAATCGACAGAGAACTTCATCTATGAGTTTCAGCAGTACTTCTTAGAGTGGATTTCAGAAAGCTCATTCTACAAATGTCGCCACCATTTGAAGACGGTATGCAGGCTACGTGAGGGATTACAGACATCCTGCTTTAGACAAAGTCAATCAAAGGGCAGCAACAAGAATCAGCACTTGACAGAGGGTATCGAGAAGAAGATCACTTGGAGGACTTGAGGAGAAATGGAAACGGGCAAGGATATTTCTTGCCCGTTGCGCGGTGTTGCACAGACGGATGAACGGACAAGTCCCAGTGATGATTATGGTAGTCACGAAGTTCAAATCGCCAAAAACAGGTGCCTTGTCGTCAAACTGCCGTTTGAATATATGGCTGATGGAGAAGTTTCCAATAGTTGACAAAGGAAACATTGCCTTTTCTCATGGGATATGCTACTACCACCTTAATTGAGCTCTGGCATTGTGCTGGCATCTGCTTCTTTACCACACAGATACGGCAAGGCAGTCACATTTCACGCTCATCACGCCGCCGGGAACAGGGTGTGCCTATTGAAACGGTAAGCAAGACGTTGGGGCATTCCAACGTGAGTATGACCGAGCGTTATGTGCAAAGGTAATGGAACTTTTTGAGTGAATGGACTGTTTTCTTCACTGAAGATATGCAGTTAATATCTGACCATTATTCGTAATATTGTTTATCGTTAACAAAAAACATAACAATTCAATCAAGACCATTATGATATATTCAAGATACCGTCGGTACACAGACAGAAAACAAAGCGTATCGGCACGCCATTCTCTCTTGTCAGTATCACCATCGACGGAAAGAACACAGCCATTACCATTGCAAGAAGAGTGCCATCTTGCCGAGTGGAACACGTTGTGGGGTTTGACAACCAACAAGAAGACAAACTGAAGAATCAAAGAATTCAGGATTTGGTGAAAGACCTATCGCAGTAAAGGATGGAGTGGTGGGTGAGCTTATCAAGAACCGCTTACAGGGTATACACCATCCGACTATTTCCGCCAGCGAGCTGGGCGGTTTCAACAGTCAAGGAAAAATATGATCAAGGGCAGAGGGAATTACCCAACGTGTTTTATTCTGACAGAAATCTCGTAATTTGTAGAAAACAAAGGAGTACAAGACATATCCATCGAACACCACAGAGGACTTGTTCGGCGAATTGCTTTTTTCAAAAGCGTGGGACCGAAAGTATCCACCATCAACAGCAACCCCTGCTGGCTGAGCGATTCGATGTTCTGCGTGGTCAGCAAGAGATTATCCGCTGTAACTGTTTTGAGAATGGCCAGGCAGAAGAGGAAAGAAGCTTTCTGCAAAAAGTAGCTGATGATGAAACTTATGGCACGAGGAACGACACAGCGGAGTTGGCAAGACTGATGTTTGTCTTTTCATGCTTCACAGGCTTGGCTATTCTCAGACATGGAGCATCAGAAAAATGTACATATCCAAACGACAGCGGAGTAACAGATGTATATAGCAACGTCAGAATACTGCTACAAAAAATGCTACACTGATGATTTGTCAAAAACATATAGAAAGTTTATATACAACGAGATACGAGAGTCTGGTTCACAAACCTCTCGACTGCATTCCACGGCTAAAAAACATATCCTTTCCGTTCATGGATTGGTAGTATGTAGTCATACCGTGAGTTGCAATATATAGTCATCTACCAACTACAACGAATACCTCTCTTTCATCTAGTTACCTTTGTTTTGTAGTACATGTAGTAAAATAACAGTGAAAGCAGGATTGGTCATATTCAGCTATTGACACCCCCTGTCATAAGTGCGATGATAGGAATGACAGAACCCTTGATGCATCAACTCACTCGCACACATGCTTTCTGAACAGGTGGGCTTCTACGCTCGTCAAGCAAGAAAGGGCAAGATAATTGTAGGTACTGGGTAGAGCGGTGCGCAGCCCTTACCTCCTTATCCGTGACTATTTTTCCTTCGTCTGCGTCCTTTCTTCGGATGCAGGACGGATTCTTTCGGCTATCGTCCGAAGTCTGCCATTGACTTTTTCTCCATGTAACTCGAAGAACCTTGCAAGCTCGCCTCGGTCATAGCTACTCACCTTTTTCCCCTTGCGGATAACCCTGCATACCATTTCCCCCACTGAAGTAGGTGCGCCCCGTGTCCAGACGGATTGCAGCTTGCGTCTTTATTCCATCTTCCGTATTCATGCCGTTTTCCTCCATGCTTTTGTTTCTGCCTGTGTTGGCACAGCCATTGTACCTATGGTACTAGTTTCCTTACCGTTACCTTATCATCCTCTTTGTTCTTTTTCCTGATGTTTGGCGATGAGTCTGTCCATATCCTCTGATATCTTTTTGTCCGTCACCTGCGCATAAACTTGAGTGCTTGATATGGAGGCATGCCCCATCATCTTGGCTATGCTCTCAATGGGAATACCTGCGCTTAGGCTCATCGTGCTGAATGTATGTCTTGTTATGTGGAAGGAAAGTCTTTGGCAGATACTACAAGCCTTTTCCCACAATACTCAGTTTCATAATCCATGACACTGCAGGTTAGCAATCACGGTGAAAGACAAGGTGATCCCTTTTTCTTTCACCAGCAGATATTCTTCACTTCTTTCCTGCTCTTCTGGCAATGACTGATGATGGCTTCCGCTATGGGATGTAACGGCACGATGAACTCAACCTGGTCTTCTGACGTTCCTTTCTTATATACATCTGTTCGTCCGCTGTCGTTTGGATATGCTTGTTTTCTAAATTCTCCATGTCTGAGATAGCTAAGCCTCGTGAAGCATGAAAAAGACAAACATCAGTCTTGCCAGCTCCGCTTCCTTGTCGTTCATCTTCATTGCCATAAGTTTCATCACATCGCTCTTTTGCAGAAAGCGTATCTTCTTTTCCTCTTTACTCATGGTATTCTCAAACGGATTGCAGCGGATAATCCTCTTGCTGACCGCACGGAACATCAGTCGGCCCAGCCAGCAGAGGTTGCTGTTGATGGTGGATGCTTTCAGTCCACGCTTTTTTGAGAAAGAAACGGTATTCCTCGAACAAGTCCTCTGTAATTGTTCCGATGGATATGTCTTGTACTCCTTTGTTTTCTACAAATTCACGGAGATTTCTGTCAGAATAAAAACAAATTCAGGTAAGTTCCCTCTGCCCTGATCTGCCAACACTTTCCTTGACTGTTTGGAGTTCCGCCCAGCCTCATGGCAAGGAGCGTGGTCGGATTGGTGGCACACCCTGTAAGCGGTTCTTGATAAGCTCCACACTTACCACTCCATCTCTTACAAGAATGTCCCGATAGGTCTTTTTCCACCAAATCCCTGAATTTTTGATTCTTTGGTTTGTCTTCTTGTTGGTTGTCAAACCCTGCTTGGTGTTCCACCCGACAGGATGGCACTCTTCGCCTGTGGTAATGGCTGTGTTCTTTCCGTCGATGGTGATACGGCAGAGAATGGCGGTATTGCCGTCTGCCTTTGTTTTCTGTCTGTTAATATAGAACAGTATCTTGAATGTACTTCTCATAATGGTCTTGATTGAATTGTTCATGTTTTATTTAACGATAAAACAATGTTGAATGAAAGAAATGGTCAGATAGCCAACTGCATATCTTCAGTGAAAGAAAGGAAACGGTCAAATTCCTCAAAGAGTTTCCGCGGTGTTACCTTTGCATAACGCTCGGTCATGCTCACGTTGGAATGCCCCAGCATCTTGCTTACCGTTTCAATAGGCACACCCTGTTCAAGCGTGATGAGCGTGGCAAATGTGTGCCTTGCCGTATGTGTGGTAAAAGGAAACGAGATGCCAGCACGAAGCCGCAGGGCTTTCAAATAAGATTGGTAAGTGGCATATCCCATGAAAGGGAGCAATGTTTCCCTTTCATCGCTGTGGAGCTTCTCCATCAGCCATATGGCTTCAGGCAGCAGTTTGACACGACAAGGCACACCTGTTTTTTGGCGGTTGAACTTCAGCCAAAGGCTACCCTCGTCATCACGCACAAGATGGGACTTGTCCAGTTCCATCAAATCACAATATGCAGCACCCGTATAACAGGCAAAGAGGAAAATATCCCTTGCCGTTTCCATTTCCTCCTCCAAGTCCTCCAAGTGAGAGTCTTTAACTTCTCAAATGCCCTCTGTCAAGTGCTTTGGGAGTTTTCTGTTACCCTTGCTGATTTTGACTTTGTCGAAAAGCAGGATGTCTGCCAACTCCTCACGGTAAGCCAGCCTGCATACCGTCTTCAAATGGGTGGCGACATTGTAGAATGAGCTTTCCTGAAATCCACACTCCCCTAAGAAGTACTGCTGAAACTCATGGATGAAGTTCTCTGTCAGTTGTGAGAAGGCTAAGTCAGAAACCTTATACTTCTTTTGGATGAACTCCTGCAAGTGGATTCTCGTGGAGTGATAGCTCGCCATTGACTCTTTTCTGATGTCTACACCGATCATGACTTTCTTTCTCCTTTATGAGCATATCAAGTCTTTCGATGAGCATGCACCGTGTCTGCACACTTCCTTGAAACTGTTTTCTTCACATCGGTTGCGTCAAATGGGCAACCTCTTGCAAGCAAAGACTGATAGGCTGACTGAATGGACAGCAGCAAAATTCTCCAACCTGCCATTCACTTCCACCGCCTCACGACTTTTTCCGTCCATTCTGCCTCACGGGATTCCACAAGTCAGGATTGCAGGAGAGCTTGCAACTGAACTGTGCGATGGAACGCCCAATGGTTATCTGTCCCATAATCGGAGCTCTGCCCGACTTGTCCAGACCGCTCTTTTTGAGGTAGAGCAACACCTTCATTTTTCTGTTTTCATACGCTTTGATGTTTTGTGGCAAAATTACCACTCTCAAAGCGTTTCTCTCTTATGCAGAAAACTGCCGACCGCAGCAACAGCCACACGAGTAAAAATAATTCAGTTACCGAATATTACTCCATCGTTACCTATGGCAAAAATCGGGTAACGCTCTGGTAACTGAATCTTGCCTCAAATCTGCATATTATAACTCTTTTTGAAAAAGAGCACTTCTATGCAAATTATTTCGTTTCCTGCTCATTATCAGTCAGTTTACACCAACTTCGATATTTCTTCATTTTCGTTGATTAGTTGCACGTCAAGTAAGCGTTAGTTGGAATGCTGTCAGGCGTTAGTTGGAACGCAAGTAGTGCTTGTTGAGCCATAGAGGCACTTGTTTTCTTCCGTTTTGCCGTGTGCTGCGGCGGAAGGAACAGGTGCCTTTTCTGTTGGAAAAGTAAAATGTTTTCCATCTTGCTGAGATGTGTCCTTTCTGTGATTGTACCGGATGTGCCTAAGTGAAAAAACGGCAAAACGGATCGCCTGAAAGGGGAAAACTTTCAGGACCTGTCTTAGAGAAGTATTTGCCGCGGTCCATGCAGGGATTCTTCACTTATAAAATATCAGAACATACCTAAATAATGTTTTTCGTTCTGGGCGTTTTGCGGTATGGAAATTTATTCGTATCTTTACACCTTGAAAATACATAAAAACGGCCCAGAAGGGAAATAAAAGCCTGTTACAGGCGGTTTCATCCTGTTTTTGAATGAGCCTGTTTTGACATCAGAAAAATCAATAACAGTAAAAATAAATAATGGACGAAAATCAGACAATTGATCAGGACAGAATCATGAAGATCAACATCGAGGAGGAGATGAGCTCTACATCGACTATTCTATGTCGGTGATTGTGGCGTGCCCTCCCTGATGTCCGTGACGGTTTCAAGCCTGTTCACCGCCGCATTCTCTTCGGTATGCGCGGTATCGGAAACTTCAGCAACCAGCCTTACAAGAAGTGCGCCCGCGTCGTCGGCGAGGTGCTCGGTAAAGTATCATCCACACGGAGACTCTTCTGTCTACGGTGCGCTCGTACGCATGGGACAGGACTGGAACATGCGCTACAAACTGGTTGACGGGCAGGGTAACTTCGGTTCCGTCGACGGCGACTCTGCCGCTGCAATGCGTTACACGGAGTGCCGTCTCTCCAAAAATGGGCGAGCACATCATGGACGACATTGAGAAAGACACGGTGGACGCGGTCAACAACTTCGATGACACACTGCGTGAGCCGGCCGTGATGCCGACGAAGATTCCCAATCTGCTTGTAAACTGCGGCAACGGTATTGCCGTGGGCATGGCGACAAACATCCCTACACACAATCTCGGTGAAGTTATCGACGGATGCTGTGCCTACATAGACAATCCGGAGATTACGACCGACGGTCTGATGGAGTTCATTCCTGCTCCCGACTTCCCTACAGGGGCATACATATACGGTCTGCAGGGAGTCAAGGATGCCTATGAGACAGGACGCGGACGTGTCGTAATGCGTGCCAAGGCAGAGATTGAAAGCGATGAAAATCACGACAAAATCGTAGTTACAGAGATTCCTTACGGTGTAAACAAACAGCAGCTCATTGAGTATATTGCCGATTTGGTGAAGGAAGGCAAGCTCGAAGGCATATCAAACGTCAACGACGAGACCGGGCGGCAGGGAATGCGTATCGTAGTTGATGTAAAGCGTGACGCAAATGCGAATGTCATTCTGAATAAACTCTTCAAGATGACAGCCCTGCAAAGCTCATTCTCAGTGAATTGCATTGCATTGGTAGGGGGACGCCCACGTCTGTTGAGCCTTCGTGAGTGTATCAAGTACTTCGTAGAACACCGGCATGATGTCACCATCCGCCGCACAAGGTTCGACCTCAAGAAGGCACAGGAGCGTGCGCACATTCTGGAAGCACTGATAAAGGCCTGCGACAACATCGACGAGGTGGTTCATCTTATCCGTGCCAGCAAGACACCTTCCGAAGCACAGAAGAACCTTGAGAAGCGTTTCGGTTTTGACGAACTGCAGTCAAAGGCAATTGTCGATATGCGTCTGTCTCAACTGACAGGCCTGCGTCTCGACCAGCTACACCAGGAATTTGACGAGCTGATGCAGACCATCAAGGATCTGCAGGAAATCCTCGACAATCCGGAGCGTTGCAGGGAAGTGATGAAGGCAGAACTGCAGGAGGTGAAGGAGAAGTACGGCGATGAACGTCGTACGGAGATCATTCCCGACGAACACGAGTTCAATGCAGAAGATTTCTATCCTAACGACCCTGTCGTCATTACCATCAGCCACCTCGGTTATATCAAGCGTACGCCGCTTGCCGATTTCAAGGAGCAGGCACGTGGCGGCGTTGGCTCGAAAGGGGCACGGACACGGGAAAAGGACTTCACCGAATATATCTATCCGGCGACGATGCACCAGACGATGCTTTTCTTCACGCGCAAGGGCCGCTGCTACTGGATGAAGTGCTACGACATTCCCGAGGGCGACAAGAACGCAAAGGGACGTGCCATCCAGAATATGCTCTCGCTGGAGGCGGGCGATGCCGTAAACGCTTTCCTTCGCATCCGCGGGCTTGACGACGATGCGTTCCTTGACTCCCACTTCGTGGTGTTTGCCACTAAGCAGGGCATTGTGAAGAAGACCTCCCTCCGTGCCTACTCACGGCCACGTACCAACGGTGTGATAGCTATCAATATCAACGAGGGCGACGAGGTAGTAGACGTCCGCCTGACAAACGGAAAGAACGAGCTGATCATGGCCGACCGCAACGGCCGCGCATGCCGCTTCGACGAGTCGAACATCCGCACCATGGGACGTGTTTCGACCGGTGTGCGTGGTATGCGTCTGGACGAGGACGGTCAGGATGAGGTCGTCGGCATGATTGTTGTCAATGATCCTGTCAATGAGACGGTCATGGTCGTGTCTGAAGAGGGCTATGGCAAGCGCTCACAAGTTGAGGACTACCGATTGACCAACCGTGGCGGAAAGGGTGTCAAGACGCTGAACATCACGGAAAAGACGGGTAAGCTCGTCGCCATCAAGAACGTTACCGATGCTAACGACCTGATGATTATCAACAAGAGCGGCATCGTCATCCGAATGTCGGTTGCCGAGTGTCGTGTCATGGGACGTGCGATACAGGGTGTCCGCCTGATCAATCTCGCCAAGAAGAATGATGTCATAGCGTCTGTCTGCAAGGTGATGAGCTCTGAAATGGAGACACAGGTTGAGGAAGAAAGCCGTGAGCAGTGGTCGAAGACCAGTGAAGAAATCAAGAGCGACACTGTTGCTCCGGGAGACGGAAGACACAACGCCTGCCGGGCTTCGAATAAAGCAGGAGCAAGAATAGATCATGAACCTTTTAAAAAGATAGCCAATATGAAAAAAGTTAATGTTTGCAGCATTGATGCTACTACATTACATCGGCTGCTTTTCGCTGGTGACAGCGAACCTCTGAAGGCAATCCTGAAGGCACAGACCTATGCTGAAGCGGCTGACCTCCTGAAGGCGAACCTTGCACAGATTACGGACAATGCCGAGAAAGCAAGGCCTACGACAAGCTCTACGAACTTGCCATGAAGAAGGTAGGGTGCAGAGCAGGGGCGTACAGCTCGAGAACCAGACCAACAAGCAGATGGGCAAGGAGGGAACAAGCCTGTCGACGAGAAGGGACTCTATGAGGCTGTCGGTCAGGCTTTCGATGCCGCAGCAGAGGTTGTCAAGTATGACAATATGCCTAATGCCAAAGGCAAGGTGAAGCCGAGGTATGCCGGCCTGGCCGACCAGCTCTATCCGCTCCGTGGGCAGCTCATCAACAGCGGTATCTTTCTATCAGGGCATCAAGGGACGATGCCAATGCCTACAAGTACCTGCCCGCTATGTTGACTCTGCTGACGACCCGATGTTTGCCAAGTTCGACAAGTCCAAGGACGAGAATCTGAATGAGATCGCCTATTTTGCTACTTATTATGCTTATCAGAACAAGGATTACCAGAAGGCGGAGAAGTATGTTTCCTATGCGATGAAGAGCAAGGACCGTGCAAAGGACGCCCAGCAGCTTCAGCTGGCGATTCTCGGTGCACAGCTCAAGACACGTCAGGATTCTGTCAGCTACGCAGAAAAACTCGCAGGCATCTATGCACAGGATCCGGACAATGACGCTGTCCTGACAACGCTGACGGCGACCTACAGCGCACTCGGCATGCAGAACAAGGCTGAGGAAATCGTCAACGCTGCATTGGCGAAGAACCCCAACAGCTATGGCGCACTGGTAATGCTCGGTCAGTTTGCAAGTCAGAAGAAGGAATACGAGAAGGCTGCCGACTACCTTTCAAAGGCATTGGCTCTTGCAAAGGACGACAATGCAAGGATTGCCATCAATGCGTCAATCGGACAGTGCTGGTTCTACAAGGCACAGGAACGTGTGGCAGCTGTCAAGGGAGTTCTTTCTCCGGCGGCACGCGCACAGTTCAACGAGGTGTACAACAAGGCTGTTTCTTACCTCGAAACGGCTAAGAAGCTGGACGTGCTGAAGGAGCAGAAGTCTTCCTGGGCTTACCCGCTCTATGGCTGTTATTACTTTGTAAAGGGCCCTCAGGCTCCTGAAACACTGGCAGCGGCAGCTGATGCCGGTGTACAGCAGTAACATCTTCTATCTGTCATCCCCTCTTGCATAATGCTGCTGTCAGAGATTATGCGAGAGGGGCTATTGTTTCACGAAAACCGTTGCGGATGAATCGAATACAGATATTGACAATTGTCTTCCTTGCCGGATGGAGTGTTGCCGGAGCACAGGAGGCTTACAAGCAGGCCGAATCTTTCAACCGACTTGCCAAAGAGGCTGTTTCCCGCATGGAGAAATGTCCGGATAGGGACTCTGTCGCCATTTTCAACGCTGTTGTGGATGGTGTGGAGTATTCACTGAAATGTGATGAGTTCGACAGAATGCCTAACCGGAAGGGGAAAGTGGAACCGAAGTTTGAAGAAGAGAACAGACGCCGGCTGGCCCTGCTTCATCCGATGCTGATAGATGCAGGCAAGTATTTCAGCAAGAGCGTGTATACGAAGCAGGAGGGAATGGATGCCCTGAAACTCTACCTGACAACACGCAGGTCGACTCTTGTGAAGGACAATGCGGATGAATCCGGGGTGGCCTCCTATTACCTTTCTTATTATTATCTGAAAGCGCATAACCTTCTGAAAGCCGATGAATATGCGGATTCGGCCATGCAGTACGATGAGACGGCACAGGCTGCCGCAGAAATAAAAGCCCAGTGTATGCACGACAAGATGGTGAATGAAGAGGACTCCTGCGCTATCTTTCCGTTATCCAGAAGCTCTACCGTGCCGATCCGACGAATGAGACTTATTTCGCATGGATCATGAAGTTCTATCAGAATCCTACACGGAAGTTCAACATAGAGGATTTCATTGACAAGATGCTGGAAGAGAATACGAACTCTACGGTTCCATGGATATTGAAGGGGGAGATTGCCATGCATGCCGAGCGGTGGGAGGAAGCCATTGATGCCTACAAGCAGGCTGACGAGATCGATCCGGGCAGCATCCCTGTCGCCTATAACATAGGCGTATGCCTGAATACGGTTGGAATGGCTGTACGCGACTCTGTGGCCGCACGGAAAAAGAAAGGAGAACTTGTTTCGGACAAGGAATTCCTGAATTATTTCTCCGAAGCACGCACTTATCTGGAGCGGGTAAAGGCAAAGGATCCGCGCAGGAACAGGGTGGATTGGGTTGGGCCGCTCTATCTTGATTATACCTTGTTGAACGATAAAATCAAGGCTGAAGAATTAGAACCCCTCGTAACAAACTATAAGAAGTGAAGAAAACAAGGATCATTCTTTTATGGCTCTGCCTTGTCATCCCTCTTTGCGGTTATGCACAGAAGAAACAGCTGCAAGCCTTCCGTGAGCAGATAAAGGCAGGAAAGGACCTCGCAAAAGCCGAGAACGCACTTCGTGGGCTGCTTGTCGATTCCGCAGCAAGAACGGACAGCAGGATATGGCTTATGCTTTGCGATGCATTGACAAAGCAATATGAGCAGGGGAATGAGAAGTTATACTTGAAACAGAAGTATGATACAGCTGCCTTCTTCTCTGTCACGAGAAGGTTGTACGATGTCATGTCACGTTTCGACTCGCTTGACGCACGGCCAGACGAGAAGGGGCGGGTGCGTCCGAAGTACCGGGTCAGACATGCTGCATTCCTGAACTCGATCCGTCCGAATCTCTTCAACGGTGGAACCTATTTCGTTCACAGGAATGATTACCAGACGGCTTTTGAATATTACCGTGACTATCTGCTGTCGGCAGATTATCCGCTCTTCGCTGGATATGATTATATGCAGCATGATGCTCTTATTCCGCATGCTGCTTACTGGGCGATGTTCTGTGGATATAAACTGGGCGATGCCGACAAGACCATGCGCTTCAAGGACCTGGCTGAAAGCGATACATCGATGCTGAACTTTGTAAGACAGTACGAGGCGGAGGCTTATTTGATGAGGAAGGACACAGCCATGTACGTGAAGTCCCTGCAGGCCGGTTTTGAACAGTATCCGAACTTCGCTTTTTTCTTTCCGCGTCTGGTAGAGTATTATGCCCGGATCGGTGAGCACGAGAAGGCACTTGAGATAACGGAACGTGCTTTGAAGGCCGATTCGACGAGCCTGCTGTTCCGTTTTGCCAAAAGTACGGCCCTGCTCAATCTCGGAAGGTACGATGAATGTATCCGGCTATGCAGACAGCTGATCAAAGAAAAAGAATCTTTTGCAGATGCCTATTACAATATAGGTCTCGCTTATTTCAACCAGGCGATAGAACTGAACAAGGACAGACAGAAGTATCGTTCAAACAAGGACAAGATAATCGCATTGTATCAGCGTTCAAAGCCTTACATGGAGAAGTACAGAACACTTGTACCTGAAGCGAAAAGCAAATGGCTGGCACCTCTGTATACCATTTATCTCAATCTGAACATGGGTAAGGAATTTGATGAAATAGACAAGATAAGAAAGGAAAAATAACGATGGACAATATTATGCTTGAAAAGCTGGGTATCACGCTGAATTCTATGCAGGAAGTCACTGCCGATGCTGTATTGCACACGGACAGAGACGTTGTGGTGATTTCGCCGACAGGATCAGGTAAAACGTATGCCTACCTGCTGCCTCTGGTACAGCGGCTGGATGCGTCGTCAGACGAATTGCAGGCTGTCGTTCTGGTGCCTGGGCGTGAACTGGCACTTCAGTCCGCCAATGTACTCAGGGATATGGGAAGCGGGTTGCGCTCCATGCCACTGTATGGCGGACGACCTACGATGGAAGAACACCGTATGCTGCGTGATGTGAAACCGCAGATTGTCTTCGCGACACCGGGGCGTATGAATGACCACCTTGACAAGGCGAACATCAATTCCAGAACAGTTAAATGGCTGGTGATAGATGAGTTCGACAAGTGCCTTGAACTGGGATTTCAAGACGAGATGAAGAGCATTCTCTGTAGGTTACCGAATATAGAAAGAAGAATCCTGCTTTGCAGCAACAGACTCGGAATCGATTCCGGATTTTCGTCTCCATGGGCAAGACGGTCCGTTTAGATTATCGGGCAGACGAGGGAAACATCCCCGACCGCGTCCGTCTTTATACGGTTTCAAGTCCGGAGAAAGATAAGCTCGGAACATTGGAGAAGCTCCTGCTGTCTTTGGGTGACAGGAGCAGCATCGTATTCCTGAATTACCGCGACTCGGTTGAACGCACCGCCTTGTTCCTGAAAGAAAAAGGATTTACTGTAAGTTGGTTTCACGGAGGACTGGAGCAGCGTGAGCGTGAGCTGCACTCTACCGGTTCTCCAATGGATCTGCACCGATTCTTGTCAGTACGGATCTGGCTTCTCGCGGACTGGACATTCCTGATGTCGACAACATCATTCACTATCATCTTCCGGAAACCGAGGATAGCTACGTTCATAGGGGTAGGGCGTACAGCGCGTTGGGACAAGGGAGGTCAGTCCTTCTTCCTGCTCGGTCCGGAAGAATTCCTGCCCGACTATGTCGGCAAGGAACATCACGAGTATCAGATTCCAGAAGACCTGCCCCGTCCGGCACTGCCTCGTATGGCTACGATATATATAGGTAAAGGGAAAAAAGATAAAATATCGAAGAATGACATCGTTGGTTTCCTCTGTAGAAGGGAGGATTACGGTCTTCGAAATTGGGAAGATAGATGTCGGGGACCGTTTCTCTTATGTGGCTGTAACCCGTTCGGAGATAAAGAAAATAATTTCACTGACCAAAGGTGAAAAAATCAAGGGTATTCATACCGTTGTGGAAGAAGTAAGATAACACCGGGGACAAAGTGTCACTTCTGTATTTGCTGTGTACGTTCACATGTCTATGGTGTTTGAAATCATGTCGGATAAAAAAATATGTTATTTTATTTGGAAGTATAAAATAAAAGCGTATCTTCGCAACGTAAAGCCATAGAAAGCTCTGACAACATACAGGTTGTAACTACAAAACATAAGTCGAACTTAAACTAATCAAATCAGATGAAGAAGTACAATTTTAATGCAGGTCCATCAATGCTTCCACGCGAAGTGATTGAGAATACTGCGAAGCAGATTTTGGATTTCAATGGTATCGGTCTTTCCTCATGGAAATCAGTCACCGTTCGAAAGATTTCCAGCCGGTTATAGACGAGAGTGTTGCTCTTATCAAAGAGCTGTTGGACGTGCCGGCAGGTTATTCTGTCATCTTCTTAGGAGGTGGTGCTTCGCTCGAGTTTATGCAGATTCCGGCCAATTTCCTGATCAAAAAGGCTGGTTATCTGAATACTGGTACATGGGCAAAGAAGGCTTTGAAAGAAGCCAAGCACTTCGGTGAGGTCGTTGAGGTCGCTTCTTCAGCTGATGACGGCTACATGAAGCTGCCTCACAACTTTGATATTCCAAAGGATCTGGATTATCTCCACAACAAGCAACAATACCATTTATGGTACAGAATACCGCAAGGACCTGGATTCTCCTGTCCCGTTGATCGGCGATATGTCCTCTGACATCATGAGCCGCCCGGTTGACGTGTCAAAATACACCTGTATCTATGCCGGTGCACAGAAGAACATGGCAATGGCAGGAGTCACTGTGCTTATTGTAAAGGATGATATGCTGGGCAAGGCTCCACGCGAGTTGCCGACAATGGTTGACTACCGCACACACGTGGAGAAAGGTTCCATGTTCAATACTCCTCCTGTGGTTCCCATCTACTCTGTTCTGGAGACCATGCGCTGGGTGAAGGCACAGGGAGGTGTAAAGGAAATGGAACGTCGTGCTGACGAGCGTGCCCGTATTCTCTATGATGAGATTGATCGCAACAAGCTCTTCAGAGGCACTGTTGCAACAGAGGACCGTTCGGTGATGAATATCTGCTTCGTCATGAACGATGAGTATAAGGAGCTTGAAAAGCCGTTCTTCGACTTCGCTACCGAACGTGGCATGGTAGGCATCAAGGGACACCGCTCTGTCGGTGGCTTCCGCGCTTCCTGCTACAATGCCCAGACACTCGAAGGCGTGAATGCTCTCGTTCAGGCCATGAAGGATTTCGAGGCGCAGCACTAAATAAATAATCATCAGGCTTGGCAATGGTAGAAATATCATTCGATAAGTCTGAACGGTATCTTTTACTATTTTCAAACCTAAACTTTAAAGCTATGAAGGTTTTAATTGCAACCGAGAAACCATTTGCACCGGCAGCCGTGCAAGGGATTACAAACGAACTTAAAGGAGCGGGACATGAGGTGGTTCTGCTTGAGAAGTATACGGAGAAATCACAGCTCCTCGATGCCGTGAAGGATGCCGATGCGATGATTGTCCGCTCTGACAAAATTACTCCCGAAGTTCTTGACGCTGCCAGGCAGTTGAAGATTGTTGTTCGTGCCGGTGCCGGTTACGATTCCATCGACACCGCCTATGCAAAGGAAAAGGGTGTTGTTGTTGAGAACACTCCTGGCCAGAACTCTAACGCTGTTGCCGAACTCGTATTCGGTATGTTGGTATATGCTGTCCGCAACTTTTACAATGGAAAGGCCGGTACAGAGCTGATGGGTAAGAAACTGGGTATTCTGGCTTTCGGCAATGTCGGACGCAATGTGGCACGCATTGCCAAGGGCTTCGGTATGGATGTTTATGCATACGATGCATTCTGTCCTGCTGAGGCTATCGAAGCAGCCGGGGTACATGCAGTCAAGTCACAGGACGAGCTGTTCAAGACCTGCAATGTTCTTTCACTCCACATCCCTGCAACGCCACAGACCGTGAAGAGCATTGACTACCGTCTGGTTAATCTGCTCCCAAAGAAAGGTATTCTCATCAATACTGCACGCAAGGAGGTTATCAATGAGGAAGAACTGTTGAAATTGATGTCAGAGCGTGAAGACTTGAAGTTCATCACAGATATCAAGCCTGATGCTGATGAGGAGTTCAAGAAGTTTGAAGGCCGCTACTTCTCAACACCGAAGAAGATGGGTGCCCAGACAGCAGAGGCGAATACCAATGCAGGTATTGCTGCTGCAAAGCAGATCAATGCTTTCTTTGCGACAGGTGATACTAAGTTCCAGGTAAACAAATAAAAAATCATTATATAAGGATTGATTGCTATGACCGTCAAGAACAGGTTGCAGCATTCAATCCTTTTTCATTTTCTAAAACCTAAACACTATGGCAGTTATCAAACCATTCAAGGGTGTCCGTCCACCTAAGAATCTTGTAGAATTGGTAGCAAGTCGTCCTTATGATGTGCTCGACTCGGAAGAGGCACGTGAAGAGGCCGGCGACAACGAAAAAGAGTCTGTATCATATCATCAAGCCTGAAATCAATTTCGAGCCGGGAACCAGCGAGTATGACCCTCGTGTCTACGAGAGTGCTGTCGAACAGTTCAGGAAATTCCAGAAGGAAGGCTGGCTTGTGCAGGATGACAAGGGACATTATTATATCTATGCGCAGACCATGAATGGGAAGACACAGTATGGGACTTGTTGTCGGTGCGTTTGTCAACGACTATCTTACAGGCAACATCAAGAAACATGAGTTGACACGCCGCGACAAGGAAGAAGACCGCATGAAGCATGTCCGCGCATGCAATGCCAATATAGAGCCTGTCTTTTTTGCCTATCCTGACAATCGTGTTCTGGACAACCTGCTGAAAAAGTATGCCCAGACGCCACCTGAATATGATTTCGTCGCACCTGACGATGGTTTCCGCCATCAGTTCTGGGTAATTTCAGATGAGGCCGATATCAAGACTGTGACAGAAGAGTTCAGAAAGATGCCGAGCCTTTACATAGCAGACGGGCACCACCGCTCAGCGGCTGCTGCTTTGGTGGGAGCAGAGAAAGCCAAGAACAATCCCAGACACAAGGGTGATGAAGAGTACAACTACTTCATGGCTGTGTGCTTCCAGGCAAGTCAGTTGACGATTCTCGACTACAACCGTGTCATCAAGGACTTGAATGGCATGACTGCTGCAGAGTTTCTGAAAGCTTTGGAAAAGAATTTCACAGTCGAGTTGAAAGGAAAGGACGAGTATCGTCCGAAGAAGCTGCATGAGTTCTCGATGTATCTTGATGGTAACTGGTACAGTTTGGTTGCCATGCCAGGTACATACGATGACAATGATCCGATAGGTGTCCTCGATGTAGACATCTCAAGCCGTCTAATCCTGGACGAACTGATGGGTATCAAGGATCTGCGTTCTGACAAACGAATTGATTTCGTGGGTGGTCTGCGTGGCCTTGGCGAACTGAAACGTCGTGTTGACAGTGGCGAAATGCGATGGGCATTGGCACTCTATCCCGTCTCTATGCAGCAGATCATGGATATTGCAGACAGTGGGAAAATCATGCCGCCTAAGGCTACATGGTTTGAGCCGAAACTCCGTTCAGGTCTTGTCATCCATAAGCTGGATTGAAACAGGAACATAAATTCCGAATGGATAACGATAAATACAAAACTATAAAAGAGAAAGCAATTGGCGAGGGATTTTACTCTGAAAAGCGGAGTAAATTCCTCGCTTTTGCACATCATGTCGATTCTGTCGAAGAGGCTCTGGAGATTGTAAGGGCGTACAAGAAGAAATATTATGATGCACGGCACTGCTGTTATGCTTACAGGATTGGGCCGGATGGAACCGACTGCCGGGCCAATGATGACGGAGAGCCGTCTTCAACAGCGGGTAAACCTATTCTCGGACAGATTGACAGTCATGGGCTGACAAACACGCTTGTCTGTGTCATTCGATATTTCGGAGGGGTGAAACTTGGTACAGGCGGTCTGATTGTCGCATATCGGGAAGCGGCATCAGACGCATTGGAGAAAAGTGAGATCGAAGAACGTTTTGTAGAGGAAGAAGTGGCGTTTACTTTTACTTATCCCATGATGAATGATGTCATGAAGATTATAAAAGAAATGAACCCACGTATTGTCAGTCAGGTTTTTGACAATACCTGTGAAATTGTCCTTTCTATAAGAAAGAGCCAGGCAGAAGAGCTGCGCACACGCTTTAGAAGTCTGTCATTTGTTTGAAACCGGAATTCATCAGGCCGATTTCCCTTGATAAAAAGGAGGTGATTCAATTCTTCCACATACTGTGTATGCAGCATTTGCAGCTATGGAAGCAACAAAGGAAAATTTGATCTCGAGTCTTTCGTGTGGGAGCTTGCAGAGACCGGCTGAATCAATGATTCTTTTCCATTCATTTCCATTAAGTCCTTATGCAATTATCGCTTGAATAATTTGGCGTTTACAGTAGAATTGTTTACTTTTGCACTGTCAAATCGAGGAAGTATGGCAGAGTGACCGAATGCGCTGGACTCGAAATCCGGTATACGCCCTTAAGCGTATCGGGGGTTTGAATCCCTCTACTTCCGCCAGTAAGGAGGATGTGTCAGGTGTACACATCCTCTTTTCATATCATTCCCGGTGTAAGTCAGTCATCGGTATCTTACTGTAATATGACAGCGACAGGAATGAACCGGCATTCCCAGCAAATGTGTGGATGCCCGCCACGTATTGTGTTGTCGGTAAACACCGGTCGTGTTGACGGCCCGCTCCTTGCAACATATTGCCGGGGATGGGAGCAGCTTGTAGCTGGAGAAGAACAGTGCCGGCAGAACTCATTTAAATAGAGGGCTTACTTTTCCGAAAACAATGCGGATCTTTCCTGTTTATAAGGGTATGCATGGGAAACCATGCTGTTTAAGTCTTATCGGACAGTATTCAATAAATTTAAGTGCAGGAAAGTGAAATGCATGGCCTTGGTGAACAGCCGTCCCTTCACGTCAAGGCTATGTGCTCTCATGCGACAGCTGTCTACGCATTTAATGGTAGAATTCCGTTTCCCTTTCAGATGATCAGATTCAGCTTTCTTCTTGAGGGAGAGTACAGCGGCTATGCGGCTGGACGGGAAAGCGAAATTTTCCTTATATTGGGTTGGGATTTAACCGGAAAACCGAAAAAGAGAGGTGACTGATTCTGCTTTGGGAATCAGTCACCTCTCGTCGTATATGGGGGTCTGATTTATTTTGCAGGCATGATCAGCTTGTCACCAGTCTGCCTGATCAGCTCTCGTTTGAAGAAGTCACTGTACCCTGGTCGCTGTACTCGTTCACCGAGTCCGGTCGGTGTGCGGAGGAACTTGCCGTCCTTTTCAGGCTTGACAGCCATGTCGTTGAATTTCACGATCATGTAGATTGCCAGCTGGCGCCAACGGGCAATCATCTCGTCACTCTTCTTGATGGAATAGCCGTTGAGATATTTTTACAGCTGCAGCCTTGTCACTGGCATAGAGTGCCAATGCCTTGGCTTCCACATCTTTCTGGGCTGCGAAGTAAGAGTTTTCGAGCGAGTCGCGTACCTCCTTCAGGGCCGGAAACAGCTGGGAGTAACGCGGGTAGGTCATGTTGCTGACCCAGTTGCAGACCCAAAAAGCGTTCTTGTCCGAAAAGGTCACGGCATCTGCTCCAGGAGTGTTGAAGCATTCTGCACGTTCGGTATTGCTGCAATAGATTGGTACATAGGCAACCATGTTCCCATCGTCATTGCCGAACCACAGGATACCGCCAATCTCACGTGGCAGCCATGAACGGAGCTGGGCGACATAGGAGAAACCTGTCTGTTGAGTTGAGGTTGGACGTTCGTTGAAGCATTTCTTTCCGTCTACTTCAAACTGGAGCGGAGTAGGGCGGTAGGGTGAGTTCCATATTCCCTGGGCAATGTCCTTGTCGAGTGCCAGCGGTGTTCCCTCATAGTGGTCGCGCATACAGCTCTCCATCGTGGCCACATCGAGTTTTTTGTCCGGCACAATCCAAAGCGGCATATCCTCTGCCTGTTCGTCTCTGCCCAGGGCCCAGGGAAGCCAGCGGGACATGTCCTTGAAGTGGTTGAAGAAACTCCATACACGGGCATCGCACCAGCGGCGGCCGGTGAAATCGGGTTTGGCATAGGCCATCTTCCAGTTGAAGTCTTTGTCTTTGCCTGAGAACCATCCCTTTGAACGGGCATAGCTGATGCAGTTCTTAGATGTGATCACCTCTGTGTCATAGGTTGAGAACCGACCGATGCGGCTTTGGTTGGCATGACCGGAAATCATACCGTCCGGAATACGAACGGCAACCCATACCACCTTCTGTTTTCTGTCGCCACCGCATCCCTGCATCTCGAGCAGCCAGACCTCGTCGGGGTCTGCAATGGTGAAATTCTCCTTCAGAGTTATATCCATAGGTCTCTGCCAGTGAGGTCATGATTTTGATGGCCTCACGGGCGGTCTTGCTGCGCTGCAGACCGAGATACATCAGTGAACCGTAATCGATTATACCTGACTTGTCGACCATTTCCTCACGTCCACCGTAAGTTGTCTCACCGATACTTACCTGATATTCGTTGATGTTCCCGATTACATTGTAGGTAACAGATGCCTCTGGGATGAAGCCGTGGCTTTCGTGTGTGTCATAGTCGATGATCTCACGGCGTGTCCCCTTGGCGTGTGTGCCGGCGGGATAATGACACAGATTGGTGAACAGGCCGTAATCGTCGGCATTGTAAGTCACGAGGACAGATCCGTCCTTTGTTGCTCCCTTGGTTGCAATGAAATTGGTACACGCATGAGCATACGCCATCATGGAAAAGGAAGAACAGTGTTGCAAATGTTTTCTTCATAATCTGCAATTTAAGAATTAATACTTTATCTTGGTCATGTATTCATGTCGGTTGTCCCGGTTGTCGACGGCTATGACCTTCAGCGTCCGTTCTTTTCCTGTAGGACGGACCGGGGTATCGGTCAGGTCGCAGAAGAATACTTCTTGTTCTTGCCGAATGCCAGGAGGATGAACTTCCCGTCAATATAAGCTTCATATCCTTTCAGACCGCTCCCCGTATCAGTTATCTTGAAGAAGAGATGATGTGGATTGAGGTTCATTCGTGTGATAGTCGGAGAGGTCTCATCAGACGCTATGTAATAGACATTCGACAGTTCCCGCAGTCGTCCTGTCACCCAGCCGTCGGCATATTCACCACCGCAGAACGATGCCGGTGCAGCAGCCCCTATGCCCGTCCGCATGGCAATATACAGTTTCTTGGGATTACGGACTACGCCTGTCGGCTTGATGCTTATCCGTGCATAGTGGAACAATGGGAATGAAGCCTTGGAAAAGCTATAGCCCATTGAAAATGAACAGGCGGCATTGATGCGCCGTGGCTGTAACCAGCTGTTCTTTGCAAGCAACCCTTTCGGAATATCCAGCCGCACACCGTCCGCCTCATAGCGGTTGTCCTTGGCATAACAGAGCGGGGTTGCCTCTTCTGGGCCGACAGGTTTGGGAATGGCTTCAGGCTCACCACGTACAACAAACTCCTTTACAGTCTGATTGCCAAAGACATCGCTGATTACATAGCGCAGGTGATAGTCGCGTTGCCGGTTGAAGTTGATGATGCCTCTGTCAGCACCCGCCCGGAGGATAGGGAGCGTGTTGCCGGGTTCTATATACGACTTCATGAACCATATCTTCGTCGAAAGGAAGTGTTCGTAATCGCCCCATGAGTTCACCATCCTGTGGCAGCTTATCGGAATGTTGTTTACATCTGAGGAAAAGACAAGCCGTCCGTCACAGTACAGGCGTATATAACGTACGCCGTAATTGTTATATACGGAGTCCATGTGGTCGTTGGCCCTTACGCCGAAGCCCACCTTGCCCCATGCCTGGAAATGTCCCTTGTCAAAAGTGAAGATGCGTGAGGAGGATGAGTGCTGGAAGACGCCTTCCCCCGGCTGCGGATATGATTTGAAGGCATAGACGGCCGGTGCCGTCCTGTCTTTTACAATACCTTTGAGGAAATTGAGCGGGTCACAGAGATTGTCATTCTTTGTTCTGTGCGATTTCCAGATGGATGTGCGGACCTTGAGATGAGCCTGTATTCCCGCTGAGAGCAATGAACTGTCCTTTTGCGACAGGAAATTCTCCCGGTCGGAATTTTATGTCACAGGCATATTGGCGGTGTACATATTGCCACTTGCGTACGGCGGCCTCAATCTGTGGGGCAAATCGGTTCAGGTGGAAATAATAGCTTGTGTAGCCGTTCGGATGAGTTACCATCAGGGCGTGCCCTTCTCCGTACTTCTCAATGACGGCTCCCGAAATGTAGCCGTCGGCAATGGAGTAGACACCGAGGTTGACTTCCCTGTCGGTCTTGACATCAATCCCTCCGTGAAAGTGATTGGGGCGGGGTTCGCCGAAGTTTCCCGCCAGTTGCACAGGAACATGAACCGGCGAGCCAAAGGGCAATACGGATAATAAAAGATTCAATAACAGATTCATTCTCTATCAGATTCTTTTTCATTCTATGTTCTGTTCAAAGCTATGATGCCGAGACGGATGTAGAGGCTATTCCAGCAGTGTGTTCCCTTTGTAGGCCCTGGCCTTGCCATTGTCGTCAATCCGTATGGTGATGGTACCGGAGACCCATTCGGTCATTGGCTGTTCTTCGGTGAAGGGAAAGGTCATCTTGACGATGCCACTCTCTATTACCACTATTCCCTGTTCAATCAGTCCCTTCGGGCAGTTCAATTATATGGGCCCGATACGTCTTAGCGTAATCTTTCTCTTCCCTGTCATCGACTGGTCCTGTCTGGTATGCCACGTTCTTTCATTGCATCTGCAGGAGTTCTTGCCGGTGGTGCGACAGGCTGCTCGGGGACAGCCTGTGGATTGACGGGCTCACCTCCGATGGTTCGGATCGGATCGGAACTCTGTAGCGAATCAGTATCCCCGACGGTACCTTCACGTCGGATATGCATACGCACAAGATGTATGTTGTTCAGAACAAGCATCTTGAAAGTTGTCGTAGGCTGCTGTCCTTTCAACATCAGGAAGTAGCCGCGGATGCTCTTGATACGCAGGGAGTCACCTGCATCGATGGTCATTGTCTGGTGAGAATCGGATGAGATGTGCTGGTATTGCGTGACGATACTGTCATTGGAATAGGTGACAGCCATTACAACGACCGCATCGCGCATACCGTCCTGTATCAGGAACTGTGAGTCGAAACTCATCAGCAGGCGGTCGCCTTTGTGGTAGGCTGTGTCCGCCTTGATTTCAAAGGTCTCACGGTCCACAGGGGCGTATGGAGAAAGAACCAGTGACCGGCTGCCGTGCCAGATGTCAGTCGTGTCTCCTTTCGAAGCAACGTCACCATATTGAGCCAGTTCACTCTCGGATGCACCTTGCGAGCGTGCCTCGTTCTCAAACCGTTTGGTAAGATCCACATAGATGTCGTGCAGCTTCTCGGTGTGGCGCATATAGTACTGAAGCGACTTGTCGAATTTCTCTTCCGACACTCCATACTTCTTCATCACAGCCAGTTTGAAAGCCTTTTCTCTTACGTCTGTGTAACCGTCACGGCTCACCATTGCCATGGACAGATGGTAGTCGTAGAGCATATCCTCCATTTCCGATGGCTGGATATACTCGGAAGGGATAGCAGGCTTGCAGCTTACAAAGAAGACTGCGAGCAGAATCCCACAGAATGCGGCATGCAGGCATGCTTTATGTTTACTTCTTGTCATCAGCCATCTGGTTGTCTATATTGTCCTGGCTGTCAACGCCAGTCCTTCCGGCAGCAGCCTTGCTGTCTGCGACCGGTTTACTGTTGGCTGGTACCCAGCCGTTGAAGTCCTTGCGGAATGCAAGGATAATGGTTATTACTCCTATGGAAATACAGGAGTCTGCAAAGTTGAAGACAGGTGAGAAGAAGACGAATGACTCGCCCCCCCACAGTGGAAACCAGTCAGGAAACGTACCACGGAAAAGTGGGAAATAGAACATATCCACTACCTTGCCCATCAGTACCGGTGCATATCCTTCGCCCCATGAGACAAGTGTCGCCGGTGTCGCGCCCCTATATAATAAGGTGTGGAGGCGGTGAAGATCTGTCCATAGAAGATGGAGTCGAAAATGTTTCCGGCAGCACCGGCGGTGATCATAGCCAGTACGACGATATATCCTGTCCTTGCTCCCTGTCTGATACGGTTGGATATGTACCAGAGAAGGAGGCCTATGGCAATGATGCGGAACACACTGAGGAAGAGTTTGCTTCCCAGTTCCATGCCCCATGCCATACCCACATTCTCGACGAATTCTATCTGGAACCAGTCGAAGATATGGATGGACTCACCTAAGTTCATGTTAAGCTTGACAGCCACCTTGATGACCTGGTCGATTAGAATCAACAGGACAATCAGCGAAGCAGCTGTCAGACTTTGTTTTTTCTGTTTGCTCATCAGTGATTTTTGTTTGCGACCTTGGATGCCACACTCAGTGTTGCATGAGGTACTACCCGCAGACGTTCTTTGGGAATCAGCTCTCCCGTGATTCGATCGATGCCGTAGGTCTTGTTGTTGATTCTGACGAGTGCTGCCTGCAGAGCCTGGATGAACTTCTGCTGGCGTTGTGCCATCTGCACCAGTTCCTCCTTTGTCTGGCTAGAACTGCCTTCTTCCAGTGCCTTATACGTCGGTGAGGTGTCATCCACGTCATTCGTATTCTTGTTCATCAGGATTTTCATTGTTTCCTCATAGTCGGATTTGGCAACAGACAGTTTGTCATTTACAATCGAGCGGAACTCCTCGAGCTCCTCATCGGTATAACGCTTTTTGTTTCCATAAAGTAAAATTGAATTAGGTTTATTGAATATGATCAGTAGAATACAGGAGTAGAGGCCGTCTCATAAGAAGACATCTTACCTGCAAAGAAAGAGCTTCCGGGCGCATTTGCCAATGCCCCCGGAGCCCATTGTCTCAGTTCTTTTGTATAGCGATATGCAGTCTGAAGTCATCGAATTCGACCTCCGTACCGTTGTTTTTCGCCAAGAGTTACAGCGTCAGCAAGCACCTGGGTCCTGATCAGTTCGCCGAACGATTCTACTGCCGCCGCCACCTCCTTGTTCGGTTCAATGACAACGGCAATGCGGTCGGTGATTTCGAGTCCGGACTCTTTGCGCAGGTTCTGGATACGGTTGATCAGCTCTCGTGCCATACCCTCGCGACGGAGTTCGTCTGTCAGTTCAACCTCAAGGGCCACCGTCAGGTTACCCTCATTGCTGACCAGCCATCCCGGAATGTCCTCCGAGATGATTTCCACATCGGCTGCCTCCACTTTGACCGGCTGACCTTCTACCTCGAAGCAGAACTCGCCAGAAGTCTCAAGAACCGCAATCTCCTTCTGTGTCAGTTCGTTCATGCGGCAGCGACCTGCTTTCATCAGCTTGCCATATTTCTTGCCCATGACACGGAAGTTACACTTCACCTTTTTTACAAGAACGCCCTGACCTTCAACGAATACGAGTTCTTTCACGTTCACCTCGTGTCTGATAAGATCGGCCACAGCCTCTATGTGCTTCTTCTGTGTTGCGTCAACTGCCGGTATCATGATCTGTGCCAGTGGCTGACGCACCTTGATGTTCACCTTGCGGCGAAGGGCGAGAACCATTGATGTGATACGCTGTGCCATGTCCATACGTGCTTCAAGGTCAGCATCGATTACAGCCTCGTCGGCCACTGGCCAACGGTCGAGATGGATACTCTCGAGTTCTCCGCCGAGGTCCTTGTAGAGCTGGTCGGCATAGAACGGAGCGAAAGGTGCCAGCAGCCGTGCAACGGTCATCAGACTGGTGTACAGCGTGTCGTAAGCACTCTTCTTGTCAGCACTCATTTCCTTGCCCCAGAAACGCTTGCGGTTCAGACGGACGTACCAGTTGCTGAGGTCGTTGTTGACGAAAGCGTCAATCAACCGGCCGGCACGCGTCGGGTCAAAGTTCTCCAGCTCATGGGTTACACCCTTTATGAGTGAATTGAGCTTGGAGATGATCCAACGGTCAATCTCCGGAGCACCGGCCTTCACCGACTCGCAGGTTGCGGCATCATATCCGTCAACGTTCGCATAGAGTGCAAAGAAGCTGTATGTGTTGTATAAGGTACCGAAGAACTTGCGGCGGCACTCGTCAACTCCCTCCGGGTCGAATTTCAGGTTGTCCCATGGTTCGCTGTTGGTCATCATGTAGAAGCGGACAGGATCGGCACCGTATTTATGCAGCATCTCGAACGGATCGGTCACGTTCCCCACGTGCTTGCTCATCTTGTTGCCCTTGGCATCGAGCACAAGGCCGGACGAAATGACATTCTTGAAGGCGACAGAATCGAACACCATCGTCGCAATGGCATGGAGCGTGAAGAACCAGCCGCGGGTCTGGTCGACACCCTCATTGATAAAATCAGCCGGGAAGAAAGCCGGTGGAACGGCTGTTCCTTCGTAGGTGGAGTGTACCAGTTCCCTGCGGTATTCGGCTTCGGTCTTGCCTGTGGCTTTCAATCCTTCTGCATTGATCTCGCCCTCTGAACGGATAATGCAACTGTGCATAAGGCATGGAACCGCTGTCGAACCATACATCGATGAGGTCTGCCTCCCGGTGCATGGGTCTGCCCTCCTCGTTTACAAGAACAATCTCATCCACGTAAGGACGGTGCAGATCAATCCTGTCGTAATTCTCCTGACTGAAGTCCCCCACGACGAATCCGGCTTCTTTCAGCGGATTCCTGTCCATCACACCGGCGGCGACAGCCTTCTCAATCTCATTATAAAGCTCCTCTACCGAACCGATGCACTTCTCGCCGCGGTTCTCGTCACGCCAGATCGGCAGCGGAGTGCCCCAGAAGCGTGAACGGCTCAGGTTCCAGTCGTTCAGGTTCTCCAGCCAGTTGCCGAAGCGGCCGGTACCTGTCGATTCCGGCTGCCACCGGATGGTTCCGTTCAGTTCAACCATGCGCGCTTTCCTTGCCGTGTCCTTGATGAACCAGCTGTCGAGCGGATAGTAGAGGATGGGTTTGTCGGTACGCCAGCAGTGGGGATAGTTGTGTACGTGCTTCTGGATGTTGAAAGCCGTTCCCTCCTGTTTCATCTCCATGCAGATGACGATGTTCAGGTCTTCCGCCTTTTCTGAGGCCTTCTTGTCCCAGATGCCATTCTGATTGAAGCGCGGATCGTAGGCATTCTTCACATAGTCACCGGCATGATGGCCGTAAGCCTTTTCGTTGACACAAGCCTTGACGAAGTTTCTGTCCAGTTCGTCAATCGTGTAGTATTTCCCCTGCAGATCCACCATTGGGCGTGTTTCGCCTTTCTTTGATATAAGGTAGAGTGCAGGAATGTCGGCATCCTTGGCCACTTTGGCATCATCTGCACCGAAGGTAGGGGCGATGTACGATGCCCGTACCGTCTTCTGTCGTCACGTAGTCGCCGAGGATGATGCGGAAAGCCTCGCTTTCCATCTCGACGAACCTGTCGCGGCCGTCCTCGCTCGTGAACACCTTCTCCGGATGAGCGGCAGCATAGTCGTTCACGAACTTAGGAGCAAGTTCACCGGTCTTCTCCACCGGCTTTACCCATGGCATGAGCTGCCGATAGTGCAGGCCCTCGAGTTCCGTACCCGTCAGTCTGGCTACGACACGATAGGGGACATATTTGTCGCCGCGCTCGTAGGGCGGCAGTTCGCCGCCGTCCGTTATCTCGCCTTCCGGTTTCAGATAGGCAGCGACACGGCTTGAAGCCATGACCAGCGTCAGTTTTTCAGCATCGTAGGGATTGTAGGTCTCGATGATATCGTATTCTATCTTTGGTCCTACGCAGAGCGCGACGTTTGAGGGCAAGGTCCAGGGAGTGGTGGTCCATGCCACGAAGCAGGGCTTTCCCCAGGCCTCCTTGGGAAGATCTGCCTTCTCTGCTAATACTTTCCAATCAGCAGCGGGGATGGCGAACTGCGCCGTAACGGTTGTGTCCTTTACGTCACGATAGCACCCCGGCTGGTTCAGTTCATGGCTCGAAAGGCCAGTGCCGGCAGCAGGGGAGTAGGGCTGTATGGTGTAACCTTTATAGAGCAGCCCCTTGTTGTAAAGCTGCTTGATCAGCCACCACAGTGTCTCGATATACTTGTTGTCGTAGGTAATGTAGGGATGCTCCATGTCGACGAAGTAGCCCATTTCCTCTGTCAACTGCTTCCACTCGGCTGTGAACTTCATCACGTTCTCACGGCACTTGTGGTTGTAGTCTTCCGTCGAGATATATTTGGGGGATGCAGGGGTTGTCAATGTCTTTTCTTGGTGATATGCTGCTCTTTCTCTACACCTAATTCAACAGGAAGGCCGTGCGTATCCCAACCCGCCTTGCGATGAACCTCGAAGCCCTGCATGGTCTTGTAGCGGTTGAAAGCGTCCTTGATTGAACGTGCCAGCACATGGTGAATACCTGGGTGACCGTTGGCTGAAGGAGGTCCTTCGAAGAAGATGAACTGGGGATTCCCCTCTCTTTCATCGATACTTTTGTGGAAGATGTCTTTCTTCTCCCACGCTTTCAAGATTTCCTGGTTGGTACTTACAAGGTCCAGTCCCTTGTGCTCGGCGAATTTCTTTGCCATATTATATCTGTTATTTTGCTTGTTTTCTAAATACCTGCAAAGATACAAATAACAACTGAAACTACCAAACTTTTCAGCTGTACGGGAAAGCCAATCGGTTTTCTGCCGGGCAAAGCGGCATCGTGACAGAGGGCGGACAGCAGAAAGAATAGGAGCAGATGTCGGATATTATCTTTGTTGCTGTTCCTTTCAGGTGAGCGGAATACACCGTATAAACACAGGAAAGTACGAAGAACAGGCAATGTTCATATAGACAGCCGTTCAAAGTGGAGCATTCCCATAATCCTGACATTGAATGGGAAATACGTAGGAATGAAACAGACATGACTGCTCTTTGTCTGACATCCCCATGAGGAAATTTGTCTGTCATCCCATGAGGAAAGAAGTAGAGACTTTTATTCGACGAGGCGGCCCTTCGCTTTTCTTTCTAAACCTTAATTCCGCAGTATTTTTTCTTGTGAGAATTTTTTATATGTTGAGATGTCTTTTGGGAGCTCTATATGTTGATATGAGGTGCTTCGGTGTTTCTTGGGTCTTTTCTAAGCATAAAATCCCCCACCCAAACCAATGGGGAAGTATGGAAAGCCACAAAGAAATGATGTTTATTCAATGAAGACCTCAGCGTAGTAGGTTTTATTTGTATATAGGTTCAGAACGTTCTGCCTTCCAGTGCGTACCCATTTTGCTGGCACGCTGACAAAATGCAGGATAAAGGCTTTCAGCCTGCTTGTCTTTTTCAATGGCTTGACCTTATCGCTGATATGACGGACGAGATAGAGATAGAAGTTCTTCAGCATGGCGGTAACCATCATGAAAACCATGTTCTCACCCATAAAGGAAAATGACAGATGCGACCATCCGAAGTCATTGTTCTGTATGTCGAAGTTCTTTTCGCTTGCTCCACGCTCATTATAAAAATTAATGATGTCTTTCTCGGTAGACATCCAGTTATTGGTGAGGATACAGCGGTATGTGTATATCACTCCGAATACATCAGTCTGTTGCTTGCCCTCCTTGTCTTTCAAGGGACTACGCTGTACGACAAGCCTGTATGACTTTCCTTCTATTAGGTTGTCTATGCTGACGGAGGTGACATCGCATCTCTCATAACCAACCTCAACACTCTTCCATTCTTTCAGCTGGCGGAAGTCCTCACATCGGCTGTCGCAGTTGGCTGCACGTATGTAGAACGTGTTGCAGCGCTGCTCTACGGTTTGGATAATTTCCTTTGAGAACGACCCGCAGTCAGCACGGAAACGCTCTATTACCACACCAAGTTCGGAGGTCACATGGTCCATGATGCGACGGAGCGTGTCTTCTTGATGGAATCTCACATTGGTGTTTCCGTCACGATTCTCACCTCCGACTATGATTCCCCCAATGGAAGCCCAACCAGGGAAATAACCATGATCCTGCTTGTAAGAATACTTTGCATCGAACTTGTGGGCTGGAATAAACTGATGGTCAAAGTCTAAGTCAACATGACTGCCCACCTTTATAAGCCCCATTCTTCGTATCATTCGTAAAAGTAAGGTATTCAACTTCTGTGCCGTGTTGAAACTATACGACTTGTCGGAGGTCTCGCTCTTATAGACAATATTTTTCTCGGTAAGCTCCTTTAGTCCGCGCCCCACGGTGTCGGCACCGGGTAACAGCGTATCAGGTCTCTGTTTGAACTGCCCAATAAGCGCATTGATGTCCTCAAGGCATTCTCCACCACAAAGGTAACTGAAGAAGAGAGAGCCGAAAATACTTCCATAACAGAATGCTTTGCCGCTACTTCCACGTTTGCCCAATACAGATTCGGTAAGTTTTTCAAAGCCCAACTTTGAGAAAACGTCCATAATATGATAAATTCCACCGATAGAGGTGATATTCTCGTTTTTAATTGCTACCTTTGCCATGTCAGTTTTTTGCTTACTATGTTTGCAGCACCAAGATAGGTGGAATTTCTGACATATCCAAGTGTTTTGAGAACTTTGTTTCTCAGGCACTTGGAGTTCTTACAAGAATTTATGCTGCGGAATTAAGGACTTCTTGATTATTATTACTTAACTTTTTCATATGGCTATTCAAAATCGCATTATTAAATCTTGCATGAATTCTTTCTTGTCCGACTATCGGATAGAAGAGAAAGACGAAAGTGTCCAATTCGAACACTTTGTAAACTTCTGCATTGTTAGTAAGTATCAACTAGATGCCTACCAAGACGATCCGCTCCTTTACGAGGCTGTCCACACTGGTCAGGGCGGTGACTTCGGCATCGATGGTTTATTAGTCCTGGTCAATGATAATATCGTTACGAACAAGGAACAATTTGAAGGTATCGTTGGCAATGGGAAGTTTAATGTAAAAATTGTTTTTGTACAATCTAAGACTAGTAGTACTTTTGATTCTGGTGACATGCTAAAAATGGGTAATGGCATTACTCGCTTTTTCGACGTAAAGCCCATCAATGGGAATCCTAAAATCACTAAGGCGAAAGTACTGATGGATACTATTTTTGAGAAGGCTGATCGGTTTGAGAAGAATCCTGAATGCTATATTTATTATGTTACAACAGGAAAATGGACAAACGATGAGAATCTTGTCCAAGTACAACGAAAAATCATCAAGGACATAGAGATTCTTAATATTACTTCAAGAGTTGATCTCATTCCCGTAGATGCAGACAAGCTGCATTCTTTCTATCGTGAGGTGACACAGTCTATCGTCAAGAATGTGCCGATGGAAAAGACTGTTGCTTTCCCTGCAATAAGTGGAGTTAAGGAAGCTTATTTAGGACTGCTGAGCATAAAAGATCTCCTTAATTTGATTTGTGATGATGATGGCGTTCTTCAAAATGCTTTGTTCTATGAAAACGTCCGTGGTTTTTTAGGGTATAACCCTGTGAATGAAGAAATTCGGAGAACTCTTGTTGATGGCAAGAAATCTGTTCATTTCCCAATATTAAATAACGGAATAACGATCGTTGCCCGAACAATGAATCGGGTTGGTGACAATTTTACCATTTCAGATTTTCAAGTCGTTAATGGATGTCAAACGTGCAACGTGATATATTCGTCAAGAAACGATATTAAAAATGCAAAGAATATATTCTGTAGCATTAAACTGATTAGCTACGGATGATCCAGAGCTTATTATAGACATTATCAAATCCACTAATAAGCAGACACAAGTTCTTGACGAGGCGTTTGAGTCATTAAAAGATTTTCATAAGAAGCTCCAAGCATATTATGAAACATACGATGCGCCTCAACGTTTGTATTATGAGCGCCGATCTAGGGAATTCAATACGCAAGAGGAAATTAATCGCAAACGTATCGTTACCTTAACAATGCAGATAAAGTCCCTATTTGAGCATGTTCCTACTCGAACCACAGAGTACCCATCGATATTACGGAGAGCTCTTATCATCGTATCGCAAGAAGCTTTTTGTTGACAGCGACAAGTTGATTCTTTACTATACTGCAGCATGGTGCCTGTATCGAACGAATGAGGTGATCTTTAGCGATAGGAAATACAGTTCTATAAAGAAGTTCTCCTATCATATAATCATGTTAGTCGCACTATTAGCAGCAAAGCGACCGAACAACTTTTAGACCCTAATTCGGGCGATGCCGAGAAATACTGTAATAAAAGTTCTTGATGTTGTCAACGATGATGCTAAATTTACGAAAGTTCTTGCTCAAGCTGCTGGGATAATTGCCTCAACATTGAGTTCTATGAGAGTCCATAAGTCTAGCTCCAAACAGAACGAGCAACTCACCAGACAAAGAGACTTTACTATCGCACTAATGCGAAACGCTGGGTATAAAGTGGAAGGACACTAATCAGTATATCCAAGTTTGTTAGTGGCTCTCCAATGGATAACTCTGAGTGCTATATTTGCGGGCAGGCTTTTGCAAGATATCTTTTGAAATGTCTGCCTGCATTTTGCATTTCTTACTGGATATAATTACATACTTCGAATTACTAATATTATCAGAGTTGGCCAGGCGATGAACATCGTTGACAAGTATAGGTCTTACAGTGCTAATAGCAGATAATAATAAAGAATTCTCTTGGTGCGTTGAGCATCAAGGAATCTCTTTAGGATGTTCTAAAAATTAATTAGCTGAATATCAGCTAATAATTTTTCTCAGGCACTTGAGTTCTCACAAGAATTTATGCTGCGGAATTAAGAACTTTGTAATCATTAACCCCAAAAAGAGAAGAAAATGAAGTATGTAACGTTAAACAACGGAGTGAAAATACCCCAATTGGGCTACGGGGTATATCAAGTGGAACCGACAGAAGCCGGACGTTGCGTGAACGACGCACTCGGCGCAGGTTATCGGATGGTGGATACTGCGCAAGCGTATCACAATGAAGAGGGCGTGGGCGCAGCAGTGAAGAAGAGCGGCATTGCCCGCAGCGAAATCTTTTTGGTGTCTAAAATATGGATAAGCAACTACGGCTACGAACGTGCCAAAGCAAGCATTGACGAGAGCCTGCGCCGGTTGCAGACCGAATACATCGACCTCATGCTGCTTCATCAGCCTTTTTGTGACTACTATGGTGCCTATCGCGCTTTTGGAAGAGGCTTATCGGGAGGGCAAATTGCGCGCCATCGGTGTGAGCAATTTCCAGCCGAACCATTTCATTGACCTTGCGAGCAATGTCGAAATCGTACCGGCAGTGAACCAAGTGGAGACGCACGTCTTCTGCCAGCAAATCAGGAGTAAGGAGTACATGGATGAGTTCGGCACGCATACGATGTCGTGGGGACCGCTTGCCGAAGGTCGCAACGGACTCTTCGTGAATCCTGTGTTAAAGGAAATCGGCAAGGTGCATGGCAAGAGCGTGGCACAGGTTGCCCTCCGCTACCTCACCCAACGCGATGTCATCATCATTCCGAAGTCCGTCCACCGCAACCGTATGGAAGAGAACTTCAACATCTACGACTTCGAGCTTACACCCGACGAAATGGAGCGTATCAAATCCCTTGACCTCGCCAAAAGCGCGTTTTTCGACCATAACGATCCGGAGACCGTGAAGATGTTTATGGGATGGAGAGCACTCTGATGTGATTTTGTCATGTCAAATTTTTGCTTACTTGTTATGTTTGTTGCACTAAGATAGGTGAAATTTCTGACATATCCAAGTGTTTTTGAGAACTTTGTTTCTCAGGCACTGAGTTCTCACAAGAATTTATGCTGCGGAATTAAGGCTAAAGAAAAAGAAGAGGTTTTTGAACAAGGGATGAGAAGCAGATGATATTCAACAACCGTATTGTGTTTTGTCCTGATAATTTACCAGATCAATGCCTCTCCCTGCCTGGTTTACGTGTTTGTTGATGAATTTGGACAAGTCTGAGCCCCCATAAGCGTCAGGCTGTTTCTATGAAAAGCATAACCCGCTCGTAATCAAGTTTGTACATACCTGTTTTGGAAAGGTGCTTAATTGCGTTGCAAACAGGCGTTAATTGGCGTGCAAGTAAGCACTGATTGGAACGCAATCAGGCGTTAACAGAAAGGCAGGCAGTGCCTGTTACGGGACCGGGACTCTGTCTCCAGCTTTTCCACGTATGCCAGGACGGAAGAAAACGGTTGGATGAACAGTCCGGAATGTAAACTTCTTTTCATCCTTTATAGGACGGAATCCTGCTCCTCCGAGCGTCAGACATGACTGCTGTCCGGTCACACATGGATTCCCCGTCCTTCATATCCTGGTTATCATGCAGGAACAGCGACTTGCTGACCGCTGTATGCGGGAGATACGGCCATAGGAATAGGAAGGCAGCCTGTCAGTTCAGGCCGTCTTCTTCTTTCATTGCTTCCAGACATTTCGGGCAGATACCCTTGTAATAGAGCTGTGTGTCGTCAATCCTGAATCCCTTGCCGAGTTCGCCGGTATAGCGCGGCATCTCCATGGCCTCAAAGTCGTACACCTTCTCGCAGCGTTTGCAGAAGAAGTGTGCGTGCGGCTCCGTGACACCGTCGTAGCATACACGGTGGTCGTCGATGGTAATCATCAGTGCGGCTCCGTGTTCCGACAGCATTCTCAGCGTGTTGTAAACAGTTGTGCGGCTTACCGTAGGCAGTTGCTTTTTCAGTGCGACGAAAACCTCCTCCACCGTTGGGTGTGTATGGTGGGAAAGCAGGTACTTCATAATGGCGACACGCTGGATGGAAGGGCGGATACCCAATGCGATGAGTTTATTGTAAGCTGAATCCACTATAGTAAGATTTTATCAATTTATATTGAGAAATAATTTTATTATCAACACTGAATCCCCTGTGTGTACAGATGACTTACGTATTCTTTCTGCAAAGTTACTGTTTTTGTATTTAGCGGACAAATATTATGTTGTAAATTATACAAGGACAAGAGGGATTTGACTTTAATTCACACTTTATCTTTGTTATTTCATGTAATTTATAACGGTGTCTTTCCATGTACCGTCAGCATGGAACACTACTGGGTTTACAGGAATATTGCAGTCCTGTCAAAAAGGAATTTCAGGGTCTGTTGTAAAAATACCATTGAAGTGTATTGCCAAGAGCCATAAAAATCTTACTTTTTGTATCTGGATTCTGCTCAAGTGAACAGCTGGGCAGGACACACTCCTTTAAACGAACATATAATCAGCATGAAAGAAGTCAGTTACAAAGAATTGAAATTCAATCCGTTCAATCTTCTTGGGAAGGAATGGATGCTCATTTCGGCCGGCAGCGAGCAGACCGGGTGCAATACGATGACCATCAGCTGGGGACACCTCGGCTGTCTCTGGGGACATAACGACCCGACGGCGGTTGTCTATCTGCGCCCAGCCGTTACACGAAGACTTTTGTGGACCGGGAAGATTACTTTTACGCTCTGTGTCATGGATGAGTCTTTCAGAAGCGAGATGACTTATCTTGGTTCTGTGTCGGGACGCGATGAAGACAAAAATCAGGAAGGCCGGCCTCACGAAAGTGTTTGCTGACAACAGTGTCTACTTCAAAAAGCCAAGCTGGTGTTCATCTGCAAGAAAGAATATGCTGCAGAATTACAGGAAAGCGGTTTTTGTTGACAAGGACATCTTCCATCAGGCTTACCCTCTGAAAGATCTTCATACCATGTATGTCGGGAAGATTGAAAAGGTTTTTGGTTCGAGACGATGAATATGTAGATGACAATGTCCGGTGATCATTTTCCCGTCAGCCAGGAATGAAAAAGAGACTGTATGAAAGCGCAGATGTACAAGGTTGCACATTCTGGCTGTCATGCAGTCTCTCTTAGTTGTATTTAGTGTTTTATTGACGGATCGTTTGGTCAGAGTCAGTCTGTTGACAAGCAGCTCTCCAGCCCACGGTCTACTTTATGTCATCGTATGCACGGATAGCTTGCAGAAATCGATTGTTGACATCCTCGAAGGTGTAGAGTCCGTCTGTGTTCTGGGTGAGACCTTTCAGCTTCAGCGCATAGATCTGCGGGGTATGCCGAAGGTCGAGTAGGGACATCTGCTTGAGCTGGCTGGTGCTCTGATATACGAGGTTTATCGCTACATAGGCTTTACCGGCAGCGTCTACCCACTTCTCGAATACGAGTTTTGAGCCGATAGGTGTCTTCTTCTCGATGGAGTTGGGGAGTGAATAATCCTCGACGCCGAGGGCTGCATCAACACTTGCGATGTTTGAGTCATGGCCGCATAGGAAAGTGAACTTCCGTGTGTCAGCATTCAATTCGTCGTACATATACTGCAAGAGAGGATGTGCTACGTTGACAGCAACGATGGGAGCCGTGAAGAGAACGTCACCGTACACGTCTTTGATTCTGGCTATCTTTGTCCAGTCTTCCAGCGAGAGTTTGTGTCCGAAGGCTGCCTTTAAGGCATCGGGCTCCTCATAGTACTGGAGGATGAAAGCGTCGGAAGCAGAGTTGGCGTTTTTCAGTGAGCCTTTCATGCCGGGTTCCTGATTGAGGTTGAGCGTAATCCGGGTGTCGTTGTCGACGAAGTCTTTTACTTCACCTTTCTTATAATATTCGCTCTGTTTCATGTCCAGTACCTTGGAAATAATGTCATAGTTGTCCTTCAGGCCCTTGTTGATGCCGACCAGCCCATCTTTTCCACCCATGGCATTTATCTGCTTCATGGCCTCGGTGCGGAAAGCCTCACTGCTTTTTGTCAGGCGTGGAAAGAATACGGGATCCATCTTGGACGGTACATAGCGGTGGTTCACGTGCAGTCCGGCAACCGGCATGAAGCCGCTGGAGAAGTACTGTGCGGTGGCTATGCAACGCTGCATGGAGTTGGCGTAGAGGTTTACTTCGTCAACCGTCGGCACGTAGTTCTCCTTGAACAGTCCCTCTTCAACGGTCCATTTGCGGAAGAACTGCCCCATCTCCGTCTCAAGTACACCGCCCCGGAGGGTCAGTTCGCTCGCTGCGGATGACCACTCCGTCCACTCATGCGGCGTCATCTTGCTCAGAGCTGAACCGTTGGTCGACAGCGGCGAGCGGATGTTATGACGGGAGGATGACGACCTCTTTCAGTTTATATTTTCCCTTGAAGGCTTCCGAACGCTGGAGCTGTGCCTGTGCCAGCGACGGACAGATGAATGCCAGCAGAAGAAGAAACAGGAGTGAATTTAGCTTTCTCATTGTAATGATGTTTTTATGTTCATACTTTGATTCTTGCTCCATAGCCCTCAGCATGGGCTATGGATGATTGTCAGAACTTGATCTGCAGACGTGTCTCGAGAACCGAGAAGGTGTTGTTCTTGAAGGCGGCATTCTCTGTCGCACGGGTGATTGAACCGCGAACACGCCATATCATATACTTGTTGAGATAATAGTTGAAGGTCAGCGACCAGTCATTAACCTTACCGCCATAGATGTTGGCATCTTTGTCGGTCAATGTTGAGTAGTTGTAGGATGCAACGAGTTCCATTGAGCCCGGATCCGGGGTTGCGATGCCTGCATCTGCCCTTGTATAGGTGTAGCCCTGGCCGTTGAGCAGATAGCGTACATTGCCGTATGCACCCCATGCATCATAGTTGGGCATACCGTTATCGCGTTTGATGCCTACATAGAAATACTGGGCCTCGAGGCCGAAGTTACCGCAGGCAAGGTTCATTTCAGGAGAGAACTTCCACAGTGCCTTTGCGTCCGTGATGGTTGCTTCCTGTGCACTGACGCTGGCAATACGTGTCGGGAACGGAGCTTTCAGCGTATAGGACTTGTGGCTGATGGCAGCATTCTTGTTGTAGCGTGGCGACTCATAGGCACCGCTGATGCCGACATGGAAAAATCTTTCCACGCTCTGTCATCGGACGCCATACCAGACGCGTCATAACACCCCAAGCCTCATTGCCGAGCTTGTCGGTGGTCATCTTCATGGCATCATTCTCTGCGAATACAGATGCTGTAGCGTGAAATTTCTCACCAGCGTGGACATACATGGCACCGAGCAGGCGGCTGTTGAAGAACGCCTGGCTTGCCAACGGTTCTTCCATTGAAATCTTGAAACTGGAGGATGTGCCGCTCTGAAGGCCGTGATTGATGAACGAAGTAACCCATGCGAACTAGGTTTTCCTTGTCGAAGTTGTAATCGATGTTGATGTCCTTCAGTGAAAGACTCTGGCGTGCATAACCGACGTCAACCTTGCCTTCCATTTGCCGTAAGTAGCGCTCAGTCCGGCACGGACATCGGGAATGGCAACGCCGTCGTTGAGCTTGTCGTCGAGTGCATCGTCTGTCGAGTGCATCACGCCTGCATCCATAAGGATACGTCCTGACGGCTTGACAATCAGCTTCGGCTCGTCCTGCTGAGCGAAGACACCTGCGCATAAACCATCAGGCCGCAGGCTGTAAAAGAATCATTCTTTTCATAGAGATGTATTTATGTTATCTGTTATTTTTGGAGTTAAAAGACTTAAAAGGAGGCGATGGAGTAAAGGGAAAGTTAAAGAATTAAGCCATTGCCTCCGTTGTTGATGATTGTCTGTGCGGAACCCAATGCTGTCGGCTTGAAGTCTGCTGATTCATCAAACATCTTTATCTTTTATGCCCTGTCAGTTTGCTGCCTTGAAAGAACTCTTGGCTACCTTACCTTCTTTCTGAAGCTTTGCAAACTCTTTCTTTGCTTTGGCCAATTGAGTCTGGAAAGCCGGATCAGCATGCAGACGGGCAACGACGGCTGCACTTACGAGGCGGGCCGCATCGACATCACTCTGCCAGTGATAACCGCAGATGACACGGCTCTGTCCCATCTGGTAGCCACGCTCGAGTATCTCGTTCTGGCGGTCGACATTGATTTCTGCAAGGACAAGTGCCGTTGCCCAGCCGATGGCTGTATGCCCGGATGGGTAAGATCCGTTGGTAGACAGCTCCTGCTGCTGCTCCGGGTTGCACGTCATTTCCTTGTAGAAAGCAAAAGGACGGACACGCATATAATGGTTCTTGGCACTGCGGGTAGCCAGGTCACCGGCATCTTCGCGCATATTCAGGACGAGCTTGTAGATCTCCGGTGTGGTCTCCTTGCTGATCTTGATGCCGAATGTTTCCGAAAAGGCATTGGGCACACCGTCACCGCCGACACGTGCGTCGAGCCGCAGCCTGGTCGCCACGTGGTGTGTCACGCTGCATCTTTCCCCACTGGTACTGTGACTCGTCATCAGGGAACTGTATGCTTCCGGCTGCGGGGGAGCGGGCAGAAGGTCAAGCGAACTTGCCTGCTGACCGTCCTGAAGGAAGAAGAGGTCGGGTTTGGTACGTGCATCCTTGATTTTTGATGCGGGTGTCTGTGCAAATGTGAGTTTACTGACAATACCGCCAGTAAACCAGCCAGTAAGGGTTTTCTTTGTCATTTGGTTCTTGATCTTTAATAAAGGTTTAATACTAAGTCTAAGTTATGTTGATGCCTGCAAAGATAAGTGAAAAAGCGCATACAAAACAGTTGCATCCGTTTATTTCCGGAAGATAAACGGATGCAACGTCTTTAACTCGTTTGGCTGTCAGCTGTTAACTTTGTTCAGATAATTTCAGAATATATTGTACGATGCTGTCTGGGTTCTTCCTGCAATACTCGGCGAGTGCTGTGCGGTTGACGGCAATCTTGTTATGGTATATCCTGCTCACGACAGGGTTCAGGTTGCCATACATAGCCAGCATACCGGGCAGGAGTGTGCGCTTTACCCGTGGCATTGCCAGCAGCAGGATGAGTACACGTACCTGCTGGCTGCCAGCCGTCGTGAAGTGGAACAGATCTTCACATACGGTTCTGTCCGTGGCGTTGAATTTCCTGAAGAAAACCTCTGACAGGTCTGTTATACGGTCGGTAATGTTCCGCGTAGCCGTCTCTATGTCGGCAAAAGAGCCTGAGTCGAACTTCTTCATACGACGTTCTTCATTTTCCTGTACAACCCTGATCATGCGTGTGCCTGTAGTCCTCGCATGAGCCGTTGCGAGTGTCTTCAGAATCCTGATCTGGGCTATCCGGCTGTCAATCACCCTGCAAGTTGCAGAGCAGGACGATGCGGTCACGGCTGCCGGCATCTTTTTCTATTGAAGTCAGTTTGTCCAGCAAGGCATTCACCATTTCCTCACAGCCCTCCAGCCGCCGTAGTCTTTCGATACGGCCAGTTAGATATTTGCGGATCACATCCAGCCCTTCTTGCGTGAAAAATCCTTTCATATTGCACTTTTACAGCGATGAAGTCCGGGTAGACTTCAGCTATGGGACGCTGCCGGCATTCATCGGCGATATGGCGGATACGTTCTTCCATGCCGTCGTTCAACCGCTTTCGGTACGAGTGTGTCTCTGTCGCATGGCGGAACTTCTCAAGTCGTTCTTTCGGTTCCTGTACGTGGTTGATCGAGACATCATTCCGACGGCATTTGCTCCATGATGGCCTCTATGTCGTCCGTGCTGCGTGCCTCTTCTGAAGCCTTCACCAGAGCAGTACACTCGTAGGTGTCAAACTTCCGTATGCGTTCAATCTGGTCATTGAGATATTTTACCACCTGCAAGGCTGCGTCCCGGTTCATCCTTGTAATCCTGGAAGACAGTGCGGCAAGCTGCTCATTGGATGTATGCAGATTTTGCTCACTGATGCTGTCAATCTCACGTATGATGCCGTCTATGCTGTTGCGTTCGGTCTCTGTCGGGCGGGAGCGCAAGGTGTCCAGGGCAGACAGCCGCCGATACAGGTCGGCTTTTGCTGACCTGTATCTGTCGGTATTCAGCTGGTGTCGTCTGCGATAACTGACAAGCAGGGATGCAGAAGATACATACGGTGGTGAAAATTATTATGCCGACAAGCTGCAGACTCGGCACCCTGTTGTCGAACGTGACCCACCCGGCTGTGTCTTCCCTGCCGTTTTCCACTCTCAAGACACCAAGGTCCGATCCTATATATAAGGTGTGGCCATGGACGAATCCTGCCTGTGCGTTGAAATGAATGTCGTCAAAATATACACCGCAGTCTTCTATCTTTCCATTCCTGATTTTATACTTGTGCAAGCCTGCTTCAGGGACGGCATAGACAATGCTGTCGCTGATGCAGAGACTATCCTGCTGCATCCATCGGCCCTGACCGAATCGGCTTCGAGTTCTGCAGCTGATGATTGGTGAGCAGAAGCAGATGGCTCCCGGAGCGTCCGTATGTGGACAGGCTGCTTATGAAGGCCTTGTTCTCTGTCCCTGCAATGCGCCGTACATGATTCCCGTCTCCCGCGAATACGCCGTCATTGAGCGTGGCGATATAGATTTCACGGCTGTTTCGTGGCTGATAGAAATCGGTGATGTACCTGTTGTTCATCGCTTTCACGGTGTCTGTCCTGCCGTTTCTGAGGTTGACGGACAACAAATAGTCCTATACGCCGAGAAACAGTATTCTCTCCCTTGAGGACTGTAGCTCCATCGGGTGATACGTGTCTTGGGCTGCACGAGGACCCTGTGGCCGTGCGAAGAGCTGGTTGATGAGATAGTTCCTTCCGAGGGTCGAGTCGACACAGCTGGTTGTTGGCATTGTAGTAGTAAATGTCATTTCCTTTCACACATCTCCGCGGCAGGGTCGTCATCTTCAAAATCATCAGATCTTCCGGCGGTCTGCTCATCTGCTTTCTGCCGGAACAGTTCGTGCTGGTTGTTGACATGAATCAGCTCATTGCCTGCCGGGCAGGCAGCAATGACCGGCGGATTGGCATTGAATATGCCGAGATGGTGGGGGATGCGCCATACTGCATTCTTCGTGAGGAGTATAGAGAATCCTTTTCCGTCGTCGGGAATGGAAATCCTGTGTGGATTGTCGGGAATATTGCTTCTTAGTGATATGCTGACAAACCGTTTCAGGTTGTCAGACAGCAGGATGCTTGACGATGTAATGAAATAGTGTGTCGGTCCTGCCTTGTAAAAGGAAAGTACAGGTTGCGGGAGCGGGTAGGACACTCGCTTCATTCCGTCGGGTTCTTCTATTGTCAGTCGTTCACCGGACAGCACGTAGAGTTTCCCTCCGTAGACAGCAACGTTGCGTATGTTTTCTCCCTTGTGGTAAACGTCTGTCTTTCGTGAAGTTCTGTCGAAACTTACGACCCCGGCCTGTGTTGCAGCAAAATCAGTTGCCTCCTGCATGGCAGAGTCCGTTTACCAGGAAGGTTTTCCCTCCTGTTTCACCGTCTTCACAGACAGGATAAGTTTCTTGAGTCCCTGTTGCTGCCGGTGGAGAGCATTGTGTAGAGTCCCTGGGAGGGTCAGCAACTGAACAGACTGCTGTCTGCAATGTCAATGTCGTAGGGAGGTAGCGGTTTTCCCTTGCAGGGGAATGTCGAAGGTGACCCGGTGGACGAGCGTGTCTCCGGCCGTTTCCCATAATTGCAGTCGGCATTGCGACTTGCAATCCATAGAAAATCCGTGCGGGCAGGGTCACGCTCTATGTCGTAGATACGGTCCAGTCCGGTATAAAAGCGCTGTCGGTTTTCTCCCCATAACGTGCCAGACGATTCCGTTTTCGCCGCCTATCCAGTAACCGTTCCCGTCAAGGGAGAGTGCCGACAGTGGGTCGTCATAATGAAACTCCCTCTCCGATAATGAACGTGAGGCGGTAGTTTCCTTGCAGCCTGTAACGGCAAGGAATACCAGCATGCAGAGGCAACCTGCCAGAAAGTTTCTTCGACTTCCTGTTATCTTTTCCTAATCATTGGTATCTCACTTTGTCTGCCAAAGATAGCTATTTCCTGATTATATCTCCTAAACTTCTGGAATACTTTACTTTGAGCAACATTCTCTCTTGTGTTGTCAGGCATTGCCTGAACCGTTCTTTGATGTGTCCGCAAGGTTCCTCTAAAGAAGGAGTACAGTGTTCCGTTTGTCAAGATGATTTACTATCATCTTCGGTATGGAGCATTCCGGTTGTCTGCACTCCCTGCGGATTTCGGAAAGGCGGACTACAGGCAAAGTCGTGAAAAGATTTGAGGAACTGTAAAGTCGCTTATAAACAGGTATATGGAAACTGTATGCAAAAAGGTGCTTAGTTGCGTCTCTGTTGAGGCATCAGATAGCGCGCAAGTAAGCGTTACTTGGAACACTGAACAGGCCTCTGTTGGAATGCAGTTGATCGGTGGTCAGGATACGGGCAGCGGTTCTGCGCTCGGCCGAATGTGTATGGGGCAGGACAGAACAGGTGATTCGACGGTCAGTATGTAAAACATTTTTCATTTCTGTATGCGCATGATATTTTCAGTCTCCGCTGCATTGGCCAGCCGTTCCTGCCTGCTTATGTATGCAAAAAGGCGTATCACCTGGAAATGATACGCCCTCTCTTATGTTCCGTAGACCGTTTTATTTACGTCCCATCCTGAAAATACTACGTTGAACTTTTGCCCTATATAGCCATTGTCAGCTCCTTGTGTCTTTGCATTTATGCGGCATATCTGCATTCCCTTTCGGGGCGTCAGCCTTGTTTCTTCCTGAGTCCGCTGGGCACAGTCGGCCAGTACGACCACTGCCGAAGCAAGAGATGCTACGTCTTTGATGACAAGGCGTCCGGCACCTGTCGGTAACGGGAAACCGTGTTCGCCGCTGCGGGTCGAGGCACCCACACCTCCGGCGTAGTGACCAGGAAGGACAGTGTGCCGAGAGTCATCAGTGTGACGAAGCCCGGTGCCGACGAATCCCACCTTCGGAAACCATATTCCCAGCAGTGTCAGGATACCCGAATGACATGATGGCTATTCCCAGTCCGTGGGAGAAAGTGTAGTGTTGTTGGCTTCATGCCACTCATGTTTTGCCTTGTCGAATTCTCCTTCGCTTGAGTTTGTAGTCGCCTTGTATTCCGGGTGCGTTTTTCGTATAAAAAGAAATTCATGAACGGACTGTTGGCAACGAAAAGGTACGATGCCTTCCGCTCATGAGTTCAGAACTTCAGACCACCGATCCATACAAAAATGATGAAGATGGCGATGCGTACCAGATGGATGCCGGCACCCTTCAGGGATGCGGCAACATTGAGAATATAATCTATAAACGATGGATTCTGCTCATAAAATGTTTTCTGTTATTGAGGGCACTGTGCCCTGACATTAATATTAAAATAACAGGTCCGGATTATCCGGCAACCGTAGGGCAGAGACAGCGTCCTCATGGCGTTTCTCCTTGCCCCTAGTTTGCATTGGAGCTTTGCAAAATATGTCTTTTCTTCAAATGGCAAAAGAATTGCATCGTAATTTTTACAAATTGACAATCTTTCCTTTGTCTTGTCCATTCCTTTCGGCCGTTGTCCTGACGGTTCGTGGCCAGTAACGTACTCGCTTTTACAGAAAAGGGAGATGCCGTGGAGAGTCTACAGCTGCCGAGATAAGCCGAAACCATCTCGGCACATCGTTCTCCGTCGATACCTGCGCTGACGATACCTGCCGTCAGCCAGCCTTCAGCACAGGGGAAGAGGCCCTCAAGGCGTATGCTGAGGGTGTCCCGGTTGCGAAGAATACGGACCGGCGAACTCGTACGTGTTTCAGGTAACCATCACGGCTTGTTCAGTAAGGAAGCCATGTGCCTGTTTTCCGAAGGTTTTGAAAAGCCTCTAGCTGTTCTGTGATAAAGGAGGGCATCCGAAATGGAGTGGACTGAAATAAAGACCGGGTGCATAGCTCGACTTCCGGAGGTCGTACGACAGCCAGTTGTTCACGCAGAAGTCCGCCATGCGCTGTGCGGGAACTGTCTGGCTCGGTTGCCCTGCTGCCATGTGTCATGCTCCAGCTGTTCCTGATAGTATATGACGCGCAGCAGGTCATCCTTCTACATCTTCTGGGTTAAGTTGGACAACCATTCCCGAGTTCGACCATTGCGTGCCGCGGTTGTAGGGCTCATTCCGTTGGTTACCGTCTGTTCCGGACCGGTAGCCGAGGATGACTGAATCGCCGGGAGACATACAGAACAGTGAGCCTACATCCCCTGTGCCTGTGTCACGAACAGTATTCGGGCCGTCGGGAGATACTTTCGCTTTCGTTCTTGTTGTGATACTGTATCTGGTCGATCAGGTGAGACGGATGTTCCAGACGAACGTACAGCAGATCCTTTTTGCTTCCATCTCTGACGCCGGTTCTGGCAAGATAGCGGTAAACATCGCGTCGGGTGACCGGTATGCAGAATCACCGGGCCGCGGAACGTACGCTTTATGCCTCGTTGCGTCGTTGTCGACAGCTTCCACACCGATCAACTTTGTTGCCTGACAAGCAGCAGGTGGCTGGTCATCTTTGTCTGAAATGCACCTCGCTCCGCAGGCATTAGAATCGTGCTGGCGCATATTCTCTATCACACGAGGAAGCCTGTCTTGTCCCGATGTGATGGGCGTCGGCGAGTGATGGAGGGCCGGTGCGCCATGCTGGCAGAAGACATGAGGATCTTGTCGACAGGTCCGCGTTTCTTGCCGCGCGTATAGGAAGCTTTCCGTCCGAATAAGCACCGGCTCCGCCTTTCTCGAAGCAGTAATTCGGCCGGGTCTACCGTCACGTTTTCTATCGAGGCTATGTCCGTTTCTTTCGGTCGCGTGCATGTTTTTCCCACGTTCGAGGATTACGGGACGCAACCCTCAGCTCGGCGAGTTTCAGGAGGAGAACGAGTCCGGCAGGGCCTTTCACCCACCACGGTGGCACGTCAGGCGCGGTTGGGTCTCACATCTCGGTATTCGGTCTCACGAGCGTCATCCTGTGGAAACTCAGTGATGTGGGCGGACTTTCAGGTTTACATAGATGCTGCAGCGGCGGACGTGCGTCCAACAGAACCGTTTGTGGTACGTACACGGTAAAATCGTACGCTCGTCAGAAGTCGCTTTTCTCTGGCGAGATAGCAGTTTTACATTATCTTCGGTGTATGTCACCTGCGGCAAAACACGCAGCTGATATTCTCTGTCATAAATCGTGCAATTTCTTCTTCCAGCCACAAAATTAGTCCAAATATGTCGAGACGTTGGCAATTGAGGTGTTCTTTGTTATTTTTGCGCCTAAGTCTGGCATCTCCATCATAAAGGGAGCTCGAGATATGCTTAACCCAAGACATCAAAGTAATGAAGGTATTGAAAGTCTGGAAGGAACATCCGGTTGGTTCTGTTTCGAGTATTCTAAGTCTGAAGAAGATTGTAGAGAAAGAGGCCCGGCACCAGCTCTGTCATCGTGGTACTAGTGCCTGGGCGGCATCACTGACGAAGCTTCTTTCCACGTCGCGGATGGCAGTGAAAGGCGACGAGGACCGGCGGACGGAGTTCAACCGGATGGTAGACCGCCATCACCGGATGATAGATGCCGATCGTACCGATCACGCAGGACCGTGAAGAACTGTCCGGCAAGGTAGACAGTGCTTGAGCAGCTCCTGGTCTGCATCTAGTTACATGCGTGATCTCATCCAGACCTCAGTCACAGACCCAGGATACGACCGTGTGGCCATGGCGAACGCCCTCGCCTCCAGCATTGTGGCGGTGCTCGTCCGTGGCGGAAGTGGTTGGGTGCACGCACGTTTATCAAGACGGAAGAGAAGGCAGGCGACGGGGTCTCGACACGGAACTTACCAGCAGGCTCGTGGCTGCGACCTTCTCCGGACCTTCCCGCGTCTCCCTTGTCGGCTTCATTGCACGGACCGTGACTCGGGCGCACATCACTAATTTGAGACACGTGGCGAGAGCGATTACACCGTTTCTATCCTGTCGAGCGCCCCTCAATGCCGAAGTGCTAGGAGATATGGACGGATGTCGACGGATTCAGACCGCCGACCCTGCCAGGTCATCAAGGAGGCGTACACCATCAATGAACTGTCGTACAGGAGGCGGAGACTCTGCAACTTCGGAGCCAAAGCCGTCTATCCGCTGACGATATACCCTGTGTGCGTGAAGAATATCCCCATCGGGGTGAAAGAAATACCTTTTCACCCGGAGAAAAGGAACTGTCATCCAAGTCGCACTAGAGAACATCGTGGAAACCACATCGGCGGCATATCAGTCCATCAAACGTGAGCGACGCATCGTCAGGACCGGTCCGTGCATGGTGGGTGTCGGGAAAGTGTCGGCATTTTCGGTTAGCATGCCGACAAACGGCATCGTGTCTTACTCGCTTTCTTGCAGGCTGCGTCAGAGAGACAACACCTCTATCGGCGTGAGAAGGGATGAAGATGCCGTGAAAGCCGTGAATGTAATCGGAACGAGGAGTTCCGGCTTCGAGATAGAGGGCGGTGACGGATGTTCATGGTATGCTGAGAGCGGTCTTGCCACCGTGGCCATCGTGGAGAGGGGCATGAAGCGCACGCCGGGCATCAGCGGAGCTCTTCGGCACCGCTCGGACGTTCGAATCAGCATCCATAGCATCTGGCACAGGGTGCGACGAAATGAACACCCAACACCCAACCCAACACACCCCCAAACAAAAACCACCACGGGCGGAACCATCGAACAGATCAAGAACGGTACGAAGATTGAAGCGGGCATTCCGATCTGAAGAGCTGAAATGTAGTGGGAATCGCCTCATCGCGCAATGCCATCTTCAGCAAAGTGACAGTGCTGAACCTTGACAACCGTCTGGAAGAATCCGGGCCAAGCGAACCGTCCAATCCAGAACATCTGCGTGATGCGATTCTCGGGATGAGTTATTTTCTAACCTCAGTGTTCGTCGACTGCACTGCTTCCAGGAGGTTTGCAGCTCTTTATCAGTCGCCCTTGAAAACACAACATATCGGTCATTGCGGCCAACAAGATAGCAGCTTCCAGTGCATACGAGAACTATTGCTCGACTGAAGCAGACTGCTTCCAGCGTGGGGGTGAGTTCCGTTTTGAAACGAACGTAGGTGCCGGTCTGCCGATCATAGGGACTACTCAACGACACCGCAGTCCCGACAGGATATTGAAGATAGAGGCCGTCCTGTCCGGAACACTCAATTTCATCTTCAATGCAAATCGGTGCCATGTCTTCGGAGACCGTAAGACGGGCGAAGCAGGGCTACAGCGAGCCGGACCACGCGTCGACCTCAGCGGAACGGATGTGATCCGCAAACTGGTCATTCTTACACGCGAGGCTGGCTATAAGGTGGTAACAGGAAGATGTGGAGGGACACCCCTTTGTCCCTGATGAATATTTCAAGGGATCGGTGGACGACTTCTGGAAACATCTGCCCGAACTTGACGCAGATTCTTTGAACGGCGTCGCCGGAAACTTTCTGACGAAGGCAGACGCTGGCGATTTGTGGCGACGTGATGGAACACGGCAGGACAAGCGTGGCACTGAAGGCCGTAGGGATCACTACCCATCCTTTCTACAACTCCTCGAAGGATCCAACAACGTGTCGTCCTGCACCACAGAATGCATAAGACAATGCCTGCAGATACAGGGCTATCGAGCCGGTGCTTCCAGTGATTACAAGCTGCCAGGGTGTTCGCCAATGTCGTGAGCATCAGCATATAGAGACTTACAGATACAGGAAAACACCACTGGAAGCAGATGTCCGCATCTTTTTCCAGGGTGTTTTGCAAAGAAACTGCATATACTTATATATCGAATTATTGGTGTCCGATAAAACTCTTTAACAGCATGATTTCCTGCGTAACTTCTCTTTTAAGCAGGCAGCTCCTCACTGTCTTCGGAAATATGGGCCTCCCTGACGGAATAAGTTGTGCTGTGCACAGTTTCTTCTCCAGCTACAATCTGCTGCCGTCACGGCAATATTATTGCAGGGAGCGGGCTGTCAACACGACTGTGTGTCTGCCGTGTCAGCTCAATCTGTGACGGGCATCAGCACACGGCAGGAAAAGCCTGCCTCAATCCTGTCCTATCATATACAGTAGGCACTCGTCACCGACTTTCACGTTTGCAAAAGCTTTTCTGTGCAGCACCATTATCAAATATCTTTCCTTCCTGTGAAAGATGGGTGCTGAAGATTTCCCTGGCTTCTTCCAACAGTTTTCCTCTCTTGTTTCATCGGGCAGAATAATGCCCTAGAGGAGCTGCCCGCAGCTGCGTCACGGGCCACCTGTGCAGCCTGTCTGGACGTGGCTCGTGCCAATAGAGGCGGGCACGTTTGGCGTCTTCGGACGTATAGGTGCCTTTCGTGATAAAGTGTATCGACACCTGCTGACCAGCTTATAAAGGCTTTTGATATATCGTGTTGTCGAGACAGTAAGCATAGCCGCGTGGGGCGGCGGAGCTGTCAGACGTTCGTTCGAGGTTCTCGTTGCCGTCAGGAGTAATCGGTCGGCAACTTCCTGCCCAATGCTGTTGATCCGGCTGATGGGGATGTGACAGAAGTCAATCGCGTCACGGCGAAATATGCGGCAGCGTCGGCTTTTCACGGAAGAGTAGCGCAGCATTCTGTGCGGTGCAGTGCAGGGAATGGTCTCTGCGATCAGGCTTCTGTCCTCGTAGACGACCTCCGTTCCGTGTCGTGTCGACAGCATGGAAAATCACTTCGACGGTCTGACAGAAGAATCTGGAGGTGTCTGGCAGTAGAAGCGGCCCAAAGGCTGCCGGTGCATAGATATGCAGAGGGGCTGTCCGCCCTGTCACGCCGAAAAGTCGACAGCATGCGGCAGGCCGAAACAATGAGTCGCCGATGCAGGTGACTGATGAATACGGCGATGATTTTCGATAGTGTATGCACCCAGACGGCGGAGCTGGACGTGTGTCCCTTCTCCACGGTCGATCGCCAGCAGTTTCTTCCCTTAAGCTCTACGACCTGGGAGGATGAACATGCTGTAAAGTCGGCAGGGCACCTGCCGCAGCGCAAACAAAGAATCCCGTACTTTGAATGGTTCCATACGACTGCCTTCTGAAATGAAAGATGCGTCAAATATTCCAATGAGAGAGCAGAGACACGACTATACTCGTCTGGCCGATAAACCGTCTATGTTGCGGACAGACGCGAGGTAAATGTCTGCAGGCAGGAATCTGGCTCATCTTCATATTTACTCTGGTATATATGAAGATTCCGTCTTTGTTTTCCAGTGAAAGTCGAAAGCTCGCACCGAGATTGTCTACATCAAAGGTGTCTTTCGACAGAAATCAGTTTGCCGTTCCATATCTTCCAGATGTCCAGGGATTCTTCTCTGATTGAAGACTTGATGCTACGGTGCCTCCCTCTTGATTTCAAAGGGTGCGGTCAAGGTCGTCCAGTGGCCTATCTCCAGTGAGGTGAGGTTTGATGGCCGAACGCATGAAGCGGTCGCTTCGTATTTCCGTATTGCTGATGATGGCGAAGCGGTCGCCGTTGAGTTTTCCGCCGCCCTTGACAACATCGATCGTATCGTCAGGATTGACGAGATACACAACGGTGTCGCCGTTGTCGGTAAAGCAGGACAAGGAGTTCGCCGCCCGTCAATCGCCAGTTCCATGTAGACCGTACTTGTCGCCGGCGGCAGCGTGTCGGTCTCCCGATCTGTGTCTGTGCTGTTGCAGCCTTTGGGCTTTGCTGTCCTTGCAGGAGACTGCATGACAGCGAGTGATCAAACAATGAAATGATTAACATAAAAGTCTTTCATCATTCTTTCTCTTTGAAGTCTGACTTTATCGTCTTGTGTATTATTCTCAGTAGGTAACGGCGGTCAGCTGTCGGCTTCTTCACACAGCCGGTCCATCCTCCGCGTGTCGTCAGGTCTGATGGTGACACCTTTTTCCTTGGCTTTCTCTTCGATGTAACTGAACCGTCTGATAAACTTCTGGTTCGTATGTTCCAGTGCATTGTCGGGTTGAGATGATGAGACGTGCTGCAGTGATGACTCGAGAAAAGCAAGTCCTCAGCTCCTCGGTTGAATGTTGTCCTGTCGCTTTCTTCAATTCGGCCATGGAGTTCGTCCAGCTCTCATAGACCTTTCTCCACACCTGCTACTTACTTCCCGGTCGAAGCCTACGTTGCGTGCCTTGTCCTGGATGCTGGCAGTGCTTGCTAAGGCTGCAGCGAATCGGGTACGCCGGAGAGTACGGAAGTGTTGCCGTCACGTTCGCGCTGCTTGCGTTGTTCCCATGTCGATTTCCACCCGCGGGGCCGTGTCAGGAGTCGCCGTTGCAGCTGTCGTGGCAGCTTCCTTTTCGGAGTCTGTCTTTGTAGACAACCTGCCCGGAAGCATTGCTGACGGTCATATCGATGTGTCACGCTCCATCCTGTCCAGTCGATGAAGTCGTGGCGGAACATGAGTTTGTCTGATCATGCGCATTGCCAGACATCAGCACACTGCAGTCTTTCGTCTCTTCGCTGAGCATGGAATAGAAAATGACGTGTTCCTTATGACATCCCGCTCCTTTGCGGATGCTCTTGGAGCCGTTCTTCCTTGAGGGCATCTGCCACAGCTCGGAGTCTCCTCTATCAGTATTGGGACGCAGGCCATTGTCATGATCGTTTCCTGTCCCATGGGCACTCTTTCCCGCAAACGCTCCTGGACTGTCCAGAAGCCGGGCAAAGGCTTCTGAGTTTCTCTTCTTTGTATGCACGTCTTTGATGTTTAATGTTGAAGATATACGTGAGTACTCCATTCGGGTACTATTATTGCTGCAAAAGATACGCTTTTAGATTGGATTTTTGCACTTTTGCAGCGATTATTTTAAAGATAATAAAGAAATAATAATACGAAACAAATGGATTTAGCTTAAGTAAGCGTATGGATCCACAGATTGTGGAATCGAAATGGTACTGTACTGGCTGGACAACAAAGCTTTCTCAGTTCCTAAGCCTGATGCGGAGCCTTATACTGTGGTGGATTCCGCGCTTAACGTTACGGGGGTGCTCCACATGGAGCGGCGGCGTTGACAATGCGATTCAGGACATCTTGGTCAGACATGCCCGCATGGAGGGCAAGAGTGCCTGCTGCGCGGGCACCGACCACGTGCCAGCATTGCGTGACTGGGAGGCGAAGGTGCGTGAACAGACGCTGGCAGAGGAGGGCATCAAGAAGACCGACCTCACCCGTGAGCAGTTCCTTGAGCACGCATGGACTGGCACACGCGAGCACGGTGGCGTATCTCAAACAGCTGCGCCGCCTGGTTGTTCCTGCGACTGGGACCAGTGCGGCATTTCACCATGGACGAGACTCCGCAGCCGGAGCGCTCATCAAGGTGTTCTGCGACCGTATAATAAAGGTTACATCTACCGTGGTGTGCGTGCGAATGGTCAGCTGGGACGCTGGCTGGACAGACGCTCCTTCCGATGAGGAGGTAATCTATAAGGATGAACATATCCAAAAGCTCGGATCACCTTAAATATTATGCGTTACTCTGGAAGACCAGGCGTGTTGAACGAGGATGATGAAGACAACGTGATGCACAGCGAATGGAAGAGGCTACTATGCAGTTGTTGCCACTCACTCGTCCGGAGACTATCATGTGACACAGCCATGTGTATCAACCCAGAGGACGTTAAGAATACTTGGTGGAAGGGCTTTCCGCGTCATCGTTCCATTGGTAAACCAGTGATTTCAGTTACTGAGCGACTCATACGTTGACATTCTGCCCGGCACCAGGTTGTTTTGAAGGTGCACACCTGCTCACGACGTAAACGACCACACTCAGTTTGGAAGCATGGACTGGTACATCGAGCATCTTCAATGATAACGGAACAATCTCTCTGAGGCAGCGGCCTCTATGTTAGTCGGACCATATGAATGTACGTAAGCAGATTTCAAAGGACTTGGAAGCTGCAGGCTTGATGGAGAAAGATAGAGGACTATGACAGGTGGGATTCTCGAGCGTACGAACGTGCCGATCGAGCCGAAACTCTCTCCACGCGGTGGTTCCTCCAGAGATGCAGCACTTTGCCGACATCGCCTCTCTCCGTCATGACGATGAAATCGAGTTCTATCGAAAAAAGAGTACCGAACACCGCCTGGCTCGAGAATATCAAGGACTGGTGCATCAGCCGCCAGCTCTGAGTGAGGACATCGTATACCTGCCTGTTATTTCAAAAGATGCGGAGGGCAGAACGCAGCCGTTGTTGCAGAGACAGAAGAAAGAGGCATTGAAGTTGGCGAAATCAACCCTTCGGTAACAGCTGCCGACCGAACAGGAGAGCGACTGTGGACACATGGTTCTCAAATGGCCAGCCGATTTCCGTGCTGACAACAGCGCATCAATAGCCGGACAACGAGGAAATCAGCTACTATTATCCTACCAGCGACCTCGTAACGGGTCGGACATCATCTTCTTCTGGGTGGCGTATGATCATGGCGGGCTACGAGTACCGTAACAGGATTCCCGTTCAAGCACGTTTACTTCACGGGTATTGTCGTGATAAGCTCGGTCGCAAGATGGTAAGTCTTGGCAACTCGCAGACCCAATCATGCTTATCGAGAAGTATGGTGCTGACGGTGTCCGCATGGGCATGATGCTTTCCGCTCCATGGTAATGACATCACCTTCGACGAGACACTTTGCGAGCAGGGACAGCCTTCAACAACAAGATTTGGAATGCTTTCCGGCTTGGTACGGGGCTGGCAGACAGCCGACACCGGAACAGCCATGAGCCAGCCGGATTGCCGTGGTGGTTCCGATGCCAAGCTGAAGGCTGTGAATGCAGAATGGACGAACGGTTCAGAAGCTACCGTATCTCGAGGCACTGATGACTGTCTACCGCCTCTTCTGGGACGGTTCTAGGCTGGTATGGAGATGATTAAGCCTGAATACGGCAAACCCATCGATACAGTTACCTACGAGGCGACTCCGCTTCTTCAATGCCTGTTAAAATGCTTCATCCTTTCATGCCGTTCATCACCGAGGAACTGTGGCAGCACCTCTACGTGTAAGGACAGCGAGAGCATCATGCGTGACGAGCTGCCCTCCCGCTCCAGACAAGGACGAGCTAAAACTCAGGAGCATCGAGCAGGTAAAGGCGATTGTCAGCGGTGTAAGAACCGTACGCAACCAGAAGAATTAGCCCCGAAGGTAGAGCTGGAACTGGATGCTATCGTAGAACAATTACGAGGTTTATAACAGCGTAATCATCAAGATGTGAACCTCAAGGCTATCGAAGTGGTTGCAGAGAAACCGAGTGATGCCATCCGGCCATGGTGGAACCGACAACTTTGCTGTACCAGTGAGCGATTTGATTGACGTTGCAGCTGAGATTGAGGGAAGCAGGAGAAGGAACTCCAAGCATGAAGGCTTCCTCGCAAGGAATCGAAGAAACTTTGTCGACGAGAACTTCGTGGCAAATGCTCCCCGTGGCTGTTATCGAGCGTGAGCGCAAGAAGCGAGAGCGACTCTGAAGAGAAGATTGCAGCTTTTGAAGGCAGAGTCTTGAAGAATTAAGTGGAAAAAGTAATCTATTATCTCTTTGGCTAATACTAATTAATTAGCCAATGAGTTTTTCAGTAGTGGAGTAGAGAGAGAATGCGCTTCGTACCTCTTTTATTCTCCTACCCATAATCGTCTACCACATTATTAATAAAGTCCACATCATAGGCTTTCACCTGTCTTGCAGATATGTTCTAACTGCTCCAAACCAAACCATCTCCCTCAGAAGAAATCATGGGAACGGATACCCAGCAGCAGTAATCCTTCATCCGAAAGATACTGAAGAATGCTCAGCATCCTTGAAATCCCTCGAGGCAGTCTTTAAGGCAGTGAGTCCAAAGCCTTTCTTACTCACTTTATGTCATCGGTCCATTCACCGCGTTAGGTCGTCCGAATAGTTTGACAAAAGCATCATTCTTCACATCTTTAAGCCATTCATCAATATTCGCCATGATTTATCAGTGCGTGCAGGAGGTCAGTATGTTTGTTCGACGCGTTTGCTGCGCACAGCTACCAAACAGTTACCCGGCTGAAGACGCACATACTAACCGCCACGTAATGACTTTCCTGCCATGTGCTGAGACATATGCACCTAAATGTCGTTTATACCACGGACTCTTGTCGGGTGAGAAACGTACATCATGACATACGTAAGTCGCTGATCCCTTTGCCGTCAGTGTGAAAACTCTCTCTCGTCAAAGGTTGCCAGACAAGGCATAACTGTCAACACCTTTCCTCGAAAGTCGGCTATCACCGCATCATATTCAGCTTTATGTCTCCTGTAAACCACTGCAGATTATTGCTTTGCACGCAATGTGTGTCTTTGAGAAGCGCATTATCTTCTTTGGTATTCATACTCATTTTAATTGTTATTCCTTTTTACTTTTCTTACAGCTTCGCTATTCTCCAGCAGCTTGGGTTACATATCATCAAAGGGCAGTGCTCATAAATCCAGGCTTAGCACTCTCGCAGATATAACGCCGTGAAGCAATATCCAAGATGAGCATCCGACACCTCTTCGGTCGGATATTCTTCATCGATAATCTCAACTGTGGGTGTGTTTGGTTGACGGAACTAGCCCAGACGATGACTGACACGTAGATGTGCGTATCGACGGCTGTGCGCCGGTTTGCCGAACCGCGCTTGTATTATATTTGCTTCGTCTTTGCGCCCAACCCCCGCGCATTACATGATGATCGAAGGCACTTCGCCGCTGAACTTCTACCAGCATCTTCGACATCT
>BNJU01002514.1_pt1 | contig 57073 bp, 70 predicted proteins | sample 8539281 | NCBI WGS metagenome assembly BNJU01 (sample SAMD00202456, study PRJDB9452) | human saliva metagenome | isolation source: human saliva | place: Japan
AATTGTTAATAGATAGGCAGAAGTATAGTTTAAAAACTATATATATTAAACTGCTAAACCCGTTCACTTTTTCATTAAACTCACATTAAAAGCTACCTAGCAAGAAGCTAAGTAGCCTTAATCATTATTTACCTTGTCTTCTACGTCTTGTAATCATGCCTGCCAATCCAAGACTTGCAAGCAATCCATATCCACCATATAAGGCCATTTGACGCTCTACACGTGAGTTAGTTCCCGTATTAGGCAACTCTTTGCCTGCAGGTTTTTGGCCTGTCTTCTCCGCTACTGGGCTTTGAGGTTTAGCAACTGCTTGTTCTAGTGTACGAATATCAAATTCTGGAAGTTGGTCTTGAACTGGAGTATTTTTTGGTAGACCAATAATCATTCCATCTTTTTCTGCTAATTTCAGCATATTTTCTGCTTCAAGTACATCTAATAAAGCTTGTAGCTTCGCTTTGGCTTCTGCTAGGGCTGCTTGAGCCACTTTCAATTCAGCCTCTGCTTGGTCACTAACTTTCTGTGCATTTGCTTTATCAGTTTCTGCTTGTTTCAATGTTGTTTTCAAGGCTGATGCTTGACCTTTCAAGGCCATTGCTTTATCGCGTTTTTCTTCTGCATTCTTAATAGCTGTAGCCAATTCTGCTACCTTAGTTTGCAAGGCTTTTAGGGTTTGACTTGCCTTGTCCGCTGCTTGTGCTTTTTCAGCCGCTAATTTAGATTTTCGCTTGCGCATCCGCTGTCAGAGATACCAAATCAGATTTAGCTTGTTCTAGAGCTTGTTTAGCTTGTTTACGAGCAAGTTCAACATTGCTTGCTTGTTTATTTATCTCATCCAAATGTGCCACTAAATCTGCTTTTTTATTTTCAGCAGCTACTTTTTTAGCATCTTTGTCAGCTTTCTCTGCTTGTAATGATGCAAGTGCAGCCTTAATGTCAGCAGATTTGTCAATAACTGTTTTTTCTACATACACAAAGTGATGTTCTGGCAAGAACTTCATTCTCTTACCATAGAAGGTTGGATGTAAAGGATCATCTTGTTTAAAGTTATCACGGTTAGACCGGAATTCACTCGAGTCTCCACCTTTCACAAATGCATTCGCTGTATATGTATAATAAATGTCGTTAGGATTTTTCCCTTCGATAGTTGATTGAGCTAATGCACCTTTCCCTCCAACGGCTGTAAGAAGGACTTTACGGTGTCCATAGTCTATTCCTTTGTACATTATTAAAATCTGCATACCAATCTAAAAGGTATTTATAAGCAAACTGTTTATAACTCATGATTTTTATTGTAATTATAAATCGTTTGACCATTTTTAACTTCCACAAGGTTAGGTGCACCATCTGTTTCCAGGTTTTGCAAAAGACATTCCAATATTTTCTACACGAACACCTGGTTCTGGATGTGATAAATTGGTATCATGGATTAAAAGCCCACTGGTAGCCATTTCATTTGAACGTTCCTCTGCATGTTTGAGGTAGGCTTCATCTGTAGCAAATGTCTTTAGTAACACCATTAGCGTGACGAAGTTCATTTAGCAACTCCATGAAGGCCTCTGATAATTTGTGATTATCCACAACAAATTTAAAGGTTGGTCTAGTTTTATATTTATGGTTGACTTCATCATATGGGTTTGCATTATAATCAGCTAGCGCCTTAGTGAAGCGTTTCATTTCTTCAGTTGCTTCCTCTTCAACTTCACGAACACCTTGGAAAGGCAACATTTTCCATCAAAAGGATTTGCCTGAGGCATCTTTAGGACGATAGGTTTTTGTTAAACTCATAGTCATCCTCAGATGCTGGAGCTTTTATGACCTTGTTCTTCCGGATTCAAGACATTTTTCAAGACTGTTGGCTTTGTAATTGTCAAGTTCATTTTGCTTAGCAGCTACCTTATTCGCTGCTTCATTCGCTTGTTTAGTCGCCACTTGAAGATCTTGATCCGCCTTTTTGATTTGATTTTCTGTATTGGTGATTTGAGCTTTTAAGGCTTTTCGTCTGAGAGTCCAGCTAGTTCAGCTGCTTTTGCTTTGACTTCAGCTGCTTTAGAATCACGATTTTCAGCCGCAGACTGGCTAGCTGTTTTAGCTTCTGTTTCTGCAGATTTAGCGACTGTTGCTGTAGATTCTGCATTTGCCAAAAGCTTTGTCAGCTTCTGCTTTTTCAGCGCTCTTTTCAGATGCTACCTTTGATTCCTTTTCGATAATAGCATCAGCATTTTTAGCTATCTCAATAGATTCTTTAGTATCAGCAATCTTTTTATCGGCCTTGGCTACATCTTTTTTAGCCTCCGCTTCTTTTGCAGCTTTTTCATCTACAGATGCTTGCGCTTTTGTAACTTCCTTTTGCGCATCTGTAATCTGTTTTTCAGATGATGAGGTTGCAACAGCTTTTTCCTTACCATCTACTGGTTTTTTCATTTGCTTGAACCTCTTGATTTATCGCAGTCGCTGCTAACAAAGCCGCAGCTAATGTAAATGAGGATAGAAAACTTTTTGTGTTTCATAACAATCTCCTTTAAATGTATTCTTTACTATTATAACCTATTCAAGCAGCCTCTGTCAAAGAATATGAGGTAATCCAGTCACTTTTTTTGAATGTACTTATAAAAATACCCTGTCACTAACAGAGGTAATTTTTAACTATTTAATATCAGCTTCTGCTGGGAGGTAAGAACCACCAAAGAACTGTTGAGATAGTTTTTTTCAAGCGTTCCGTCTTTGTATAGTTCTTGGATGCGTTTGTCCACAAAATGACTTTCAACTCATCTTGACCTTTTTGCAAGAAGTGGGTAAACATAAGGTTGTTGGTCACTTGGAAGTTCGATGACTTTCAAAGTTATCCAAACCTTGGTTTCTTTGATAACTGTTTCTACACCGATTTTATCAAAAAAATCTTGTAGTCAAATTGTCCATCGCTCAAACGTCCCATGATTTGTTGGAAAGTCAGCTTTTCGTATAGTTAAGGACAGTTGGGTTATCTGTATGTTGTTTGTTGTACTCTTCCAACTGTTTAGCTGATGTTGTTCCTTGAACGACTTCAGTAGATTTTCCACCGATATCATCAAGTGATTTGATGCTGTTGTCATCTTTTCTTAACTACAAGAACGTTAGGGGTTTTTAGCAGTTGGTGCTGCGTAGAGGTATTTTCTCTGCACGTTCTTTGGTATAGCTGAGGTTGTTAACAGCCATTTGGTAACGATCGCTATCAAGTCCTGGGAAAATCCCTGACCATTCTGTCTTTTTCAAACTTGACAGTCATACTTGTCAGAGTCTTTAAAGATAGCACGAATAAGCTCAATCTCGTAACCTGTCAATTCACCATTTTCTTCATAGATAAATGGTTTTGGTGAACCGTTAGTTGCTACGACGATTTCTTTTCTTACCAGATGTTGCTTCACCTGATGCAGCATCTTTCTTCTCACCACCTGAACAAGCTGCTAGTACACCTGCGGCAACAAGCCCTAAGGGCAGCAAGTGATGAATATTTAACGATTTTTTTCATGATCATTTCCTCCAAAAATAGAATACAGTCTTATCTTAACAGAAAAAGTAATTGCGCCATTATATGATTTCTATCTTTGCGATAGGTTTTTCTTTATGGCTGATTAAAAAGACCAAACGTAGACTGCTATCAAGACCACTCCAAAGAGAACCGTCCCCACCAGATTGCGGTAACGAAAGGCGACAAAGGCTGTTGGGAAAGACTGCTAGAAAAGTCTAACCACTTTTATCTGTGGGAAGCTTCCAACTTTTTCCTGTCACTACACTTGAAAGAATCAAGGCGAAGATAATAGAAACAGGTAGAAAATTTCAAAAAGCGTTCGACGATTGCTGGCAATCCCCTTTGTACTTAGCAAGGATGAAAGGAATCATTCTCGGAATCCAAGTCACCAAAGCCAGAAAAAGATGATTGCCATTAAAATATACTTACTGACCATCTAAAATCACCCCCATGGTACAACCTAGCAAGGTCGCAAATAGGACAGCTAGAGACTGAGACACCACTGTCAAGAGTACAAAAAAGGAAACAGCAACAATTCCAAGAATGATGAAGAGATTTCGTAAGGGAATCCGTTTTTGCATAATCTGAAACTGGGAAGTGAAAATCCCGATAAACATTCCCACTAGGGCAAAATCTAGACCAAAAACTTCCGGATTTGGCAAAAGTCCACCTAGAGCAGTTCCGACAACTGTCCCAACAAACCAGGCTACATAGCTATTAAGATTGTTCCCATGCATCCACATAGGGTTGACCTTATCCGTATGAACCAGTTCTCCCATCAAGACCCCGTAAGTCTCATCGGTCAAGAGACTAGACATTCCGATATTATGCCAGAGACTAGTGTGGCGGAAATAAGTCGACGCATGCAAACTCAGCAAAAAGAGACGCAGATTAATCAAAAAGACCGTCATAGCAATGGCTGCCACAGGTGCTTGGACTGCTATCAAGGCTATCATGGCGAACTGGGCACTCCCAGCATAGACAAAGAGACTCATCAAGCCCATTTCCACAGGTGTTACATAGGGAGATCCGATAATCCCACAAGCAAGACCAATGCTAACATAGCCCTAGAGCCGTTGGCATCGCAGCCTGCACACCCTCCCAAAAATCCTTTTTTTCTTTCATAAACCTCCTCACTATTCATTCTTCATCAACTACTTTTCAGACAGTCACAGCAAAAATTATTATAACACATTCAAAGAGGAAAACAGTCTGGAATTTGAAACTAATAGCAAGTATCAGCCCCTGAACAGTATGGTTCATTATGGATACATGAGAAATTGATCAATTCGAATTCTATACTTATAGCCTTCATTTTTTTCAGTATATTCATCTTCTATCGGGTAGACATCAACCCAGAGCTCTCTCCTTTGGCCTTGCAATTTGACTTTATAGCGATAGCCATCATCGTATAATCCTACTGTCTCGGTAGTTACGGATTTGAAAGTCGGAAGAGCTTCAATTTCTTTTTTTATAGTCTGGGATAAATTGTAGAGCGCTACTTGTTGCTCCATTTTTTTGAAGCTACAGGAATATGAACTGTCACTTCTTCCAAGCGATGTGATTTTTGAAAAATGTGAAATCCGCTCGACCTGTATAACCATTCAATGCAATATTTTTCGTAATGATAGAAAAGCCGGCCTGTTTTATAGAAATAAGGATCCCTTGCATGCCAAGTGTCCCGATAGGCGGTTTCCGTTTCTTCTATCACTTCATCAGCTTCTCCAAACACTTTTTCAAAAGATTTGAGGGGCATATTGAATGACAGTGACTCAAATAGAATCAATTGTGTCTTTTGGAATATGCTGGCAAAGCTGACATACAAAGCAATAAAGCTCCAAGAGCAAGCACAACACTCATTGTTTTTTTAAATCTCATATTTCTACTATACTAAAAAACTCGGGCATTTGTCCAAGATAAAAGAGCTAACCCTAGGCTAACTCTTTATTCCATGGTATCAAAAGCCAGGCTAGGTTTGGCATTTAGCTCCAAGCCTGCAAAGTTTTCTTTGTTCCACTCGCTGACGCTAGCATAGGCAATCATTCCTGCATTGTCTCCGCAAAGACGTAGAGGTGGAATGATAACCTTGACATCAGTGATTTCAGCCGCCAAACGTTCTCTAAGACCTTTATTGGCAGCCACACCACCAGCCACGACTAGGGTTTTAACAGGGTATTTCTCCAAAGCCTTCTTGGTTTTCGCCATGAGAATATCCATAACTGCTGCTTGGAAGGAAGCAGATAGGTCTTCCTTGGACAAGCTTTCTCCCTTTTGCTCGGCATTGTGGTGAAGATTGATAAAGGCAGACTTCAAACCTGAGAATGAAAACTCCAGATTATCCTCCTTAATCATAGCACGAGGGAAATCATACACATCCTGACCTTGATGAGCCAACTCGTCAATCTCACGACCTGCTGGATAGGTCAAGCCCATGACACGACCGACCTTATCATAGGCCTCACCAACTGCATCATCACGTGTTTCCCCAACAATCTTATAATCACCAGCCTCAGAAACATAGACCAACTCTGTGTGCCCACCACTGACTAAAAGAGGGCTAGCAAAGGGAAACTCAAAGTTCGACACTTTGAGCTGCCATGAGATGACCAGCCATGTGATTCACAGGAATCAGAGGAAGTCCATGAGCCCAAGCAAAGGCCTTAGCAGCTGACAAACCAACTAGCAAAGCTCCAACCAAGCCCAGGTCCGTAAGTAACAGCAACAGCTGTCACATCCTCTTCGGTAATTCCTGCTTCTGCTAGAGCTTCCTCGATACAAGCTGTGATGACTTCGACATGGTGACGACTAGCCACTTCTGGCACTACGCCACCAAAACGTTTATGACTCTCAATTTGACTAGCAATGACATTGGACAAGAGCTCGTCATCGTTTTTTCAGGACAGCGACACTGGTCTCATCACAGGATGTCTCAAATGCTAAAAATATATCTATCCTTCATCTATTTCTCTCTTCATGATAATGGCATCCTCAACTGGATCATGGTAATAGGCCTTTCTCTCAGCGATGACCGCCATTTTTTTCTTTCTTGTAAAATGCTTGCGCTCGGTGGTTGGACTTTCTGACTTCGAGGAAAAATCTCCTTATCTGTCGGCAATGTTGCAAACAAGGCTGAGGCTATCCCCTGACCCTTGATAAGCTTTCTTGACAGCAATTTGCAGGACTTCTGCTTCAAAAAAGATTCTCCTGAATTGCTAGAAAACCTATCACTTCTTCCCCATCATAAGCTAGAGCATACCAAGTCTGGTCTTGAGACAGGTCTGCTTGGGTTTGTTCCAACGTCCAAGGACTGACTGGGATAAACATCCGTCATCACTGCGTAGATAGCTTGAGCCAAGTCAGGCTGCTGTTGGATTCGTTTGATTTCTATCATAGGCGTTTAATGTAAGACTCGCCAGACTCGGCGTGGTTCTTGAGCCAATTTTCCTCAGCTTCGACACGTTTGAGGTAATTCGGCACAAAAGTCGTGTAAGAGTCTGCTTCCTTGTCCCAAGCCCAAAGAGCTAGATTCGCTACGTTTGGTAAGGTTTCTTGGTAGTTAGCCTGTGGCAATTGTTCTTGAATCTGCTCACAAAGGCACCCAACTTCACCGACAAAGGTTACCTGGTCAGCATCCTTGACTTTGCTCCAAAACTTCCGCAAAAGACAAGTGGGCTTCGGGAAGAACAGGATGTGCATTTTCATAAAACCCTGCATAAACATTGTTACGACGTGCATCCATCAAAGGAACAACCAAACCTTGCTGCTGGCTCGGTACCAGAGCTAAAAGGCTAGACATGCCCACCAACTCAATGTTTAGGGTATGAGCCAAGGTCTTGGCAGTTGCTACTGAGATTCGCAAGCCAGTATAGCTACCCAGGCCCCTCTGCTACGACGATTCGATCCAAATCCTTTGGGTGTCAAATCTAGATTGGTCATCAAAAAATCGATGGCAGGCATGAGGGTAATACTGTGATTTTTCTTGATATTAATCGTCGTCTCGGCAAGAACCTGCTTGTCCTCTAAAATGGCTAAAGACAGAGCCTTGCTGGACGTATCAAAAGCTAATACTTTCATAACACATTCCTATCTTTTTGTCTGTTTACTATTATACTACAAAAAGCTGACACATGGGAATTTTTCTTTGTTTTCGAAAACAAAAATTGTCCTGCCAAACAGACAGGACAAAGCACTCAAAGTATTCAAACCAAAAGTAAAAATACAAACCAGACCACATAGGTCACCAGGAGAAGGAAAAAAACGAATACAGAGTCACGAAGCCAATCTTCCAAATGAGTTTGGCTTTCCGATACTCTAGCCGAGTATACAAAACATTTCCTCCGTAAACACAGGCAACGAATACCGCAAAGGCCAGAAGACGAATGATAATAGCTAGTTGAAACATATCCTGCCCTCCTTCATAAGGAAAAAAACCTCTTTTCTAACTTTTATTATAGCACTTGCATCTAATGTCTTCAAATACTTATATCAGGTCAAAATGAAACACATTTCAAGCTCCTTACTTTCATGTTTCCTGCTTTTACTAATTCCCCTTTTTATGTTATAATTGAGATAATTGTAACGAATCAAGGTCAATACAGGCAGAAAATGAAATAGAAACAAACAGCTTCAAGCTGGTAATTTTTTGAATACAGCTGACCTGAAAACAGAAAGGAAACACATGATTTACAAAGTTTTTTATCAAGAAACAAAAGACCGTAGCCCACGTCGTGAAACAACACGCTCACTTTACTTAGACATTGATGCTAACTCAGAACTTGAGGGACGTATCATTGCCCGTGAACTTGTTGAAAAAAACCGTCCAGAATTCAACGTTGAATATATCGAGCTCTTGTCAGACAAATTGCTAGACTACGAAAAAAAGAAACTGGCGCATTCGAAAATTACGGAGTTCTAATATGGCCTATACTCTTAAACCAGAAGAAGTGGGCGTTTTTGCCATTGGTGGTCTAGGAGAAATCGGTAAAAATACATACGGAATCGAATACCAAGACGAAATTATCATCGTTGATGCAGGGATTAAATTCCCCGAGGATGATCTTCTTGGTATCGACTACGTTATCCCTGATTACTCTTACATTGTCGAAAATATCGACCGCGTCAAGGCTCTCTTGATTACCCACGGACACGAGGACCATATCGGTGGGATTCCGTTCTTGCTCAAGCAAGCAAATATCCCTATCTATGCAGGTCCGCTAGCCCTTGCTTTGATCCGTGGAAAACTCGAAGAACACGGACTTTTGCGCAATGCTACACTTCACGAAATCAACCACAACACTGAGTTGACCTTTAAAAAAATCTTAAAGCAACTTTCTTTAGAACAACTCACTCGATCCCAGAACCTTTGGGAATTGTTATCCACACACCTCAAGGAAAAATCGTCTGTACCGGGTGACTTTCAAGTTTGACTTTACACCAGTTGGTGAACCTGCAGACTTGCACCGTATGGCAGCCCCTAGGTGAAGACAGAGTGCTTTGCTTCTCTCAGACTCGACAAATGCTGAAGTGCCAACCTTTACAAACTCTGAGAAAGGTCGTTGGTCAGTCTATCATGAAGATTATCCAAGGTATCGAGGGACGTATCATCTTTGCATCCTTTGCCTCAAATATCTTCCGTCTCCAGCAAGCGACTGATGCCGCTGTTAAAACAGGGTCGTAAGATTGCTGTCTTTGGACGCTCTATGGAAAAGGCCATTGTCAACGGAATCGAGCTTGGCTACATCAAAGCTCCTAAGGGAACCTTCATCGAACCAAATGAAATCAGAGATTACCCTGCAGGTGAAATTCTTATCCTTTGTACAGGTAGCCAGGGTGAACCTATGGCGGCTCTCTCTCGTATCGCTAACGGAACCCACCGTCAGGTACAACTCCAACCTGGCGATACTGTTATCTTCTCATCTAGCCCAATTCCAGGAAACACCACTAGCGTCAACAAAGCTGATTAACATCATTTCTGAAGCTGGTGTTGAAGTAATTCATGGTAAGATTAATAACATCCATACATCTGGACATGGTGGTCAGCAAGAACAAAAACTCATGCTCCGCCTCATCAAACCAAAATACTTCATGCCTGTTCACGGTGAATATCGCATGCAAAAAGTCCACGCTGGACTTGCCGTAGATACTGGAGTTGAGAAGGACAATATCTTTATCATGAGCAATGGTGATGTCCTTGCCCTTACTGCAAACTCTGCTCGTATCGCTGGTCATTTCAATGCTCAAGATATCTACGTCGATGGAAATCGTATCGGCGAAATCGGTGCGGCAGTCCTAAAAGACCGCCGAGACCTATCCGAAGATGGTGTTGTACTTGCTGTCGCAACGGTAGACTTTGAGTCTCAGATGATTATTTCTGGACCAGATATCCTTAGTCGTGGTTTCGTCTACATGCGCGAATCTGGCGACTTGATCCGTCAAAGTCAACGCATCCTTTTCAATGCTATTCGTATCGCTTTGAAAAACAAGGATGCCAGCGTCCAATCTGTCAATGGTGCTATCGTAAACGCCATTCGACCATTCCTTTACGAAAACACTGAACGTGAACCAATCATCATTCCGATGATTCTCACGCCAGATGAAGAATAATAAAAAATTCTCTGAAATCCTATGACTTCAGAGAATTTTTATTATTTAACAATGATTTCGTAACGAGTTTTGCTGGTGAAAAGTTTCACCTGCTTTTGAGGATAACTTGATCTTTCAGGTCACTGTGAATAGCATCTGGTAAAAGCCTGCGCTTCAAGAGCAATCCCATTGTGTTGAATCATTGGCTGACCAGCGATAATGACACTCTCATCCACAAAGTTTGCTGTGTAAACTACAAAGCAAGGTGCTTCTGTCTTGAAAGAGCAGGAAGCGACCTGAACCCTGGTCATAGAGAAACCAGCATTATCATGTCCTGCAGGAAGAGCAAATGGATGGTCCAAATCCAGATACGAGTTGAATCTGCTCATCTTCGTCTGCAAAGATATCCTTTCAACAAGGCACCATTGTAGATATGTTTGACCACATCACGATTAGCATCTGGAGTTTTAGCTGGGCACACCGTCAGGAGCGATTGGATAAATACCTTCTGTATTCAGTTGGAAAACATGGCGGTCAACCGTCTGAGTGAAATCACCTGATAAGTTAAAGTAGCTATGGTTGGTCGGATTGACCAAGGTATCTTGGTCTGTCGTCACCTTATAGCTAACTTCGTAAGCACCAGTTTCTTCCAAGTGGTAGCTAATCCAGATTTTAAGATTTCCAGGGAAACCTCCTGTACCGTCTGTTCTTTCTGTGTAAAGAGTCAAACCATGGTCGCTCACCTCGACTAGTTCAAACAAACTAGAATCCCAACCTGTTGAACCGCTGTGGTTACAGTTGCTTGCGTTATTGACTTCGAGTTCATAGGTTTTCCCATTCAATTCGAATGTCGCACCTGCGATACGACCTGCAACTGGACCTACACTCGCTCCATGTTTAGGACTGTTACCTACATAGCTATCAAAATCATCAAAGCCTAGGATAACATTGGCAAAATTACCAGCCTTATCAGGAGTTACATAGCGTAGAATCGTTGCACCATAGGTCATGATTTCTAGTTGGTAGCCTGCTTCTGTTTCAAAGCGATAAGCGACAACATCCTTGTCATCAACTTTCCCAAATACACGTTCTGTGTATGTTTTCATCCTTTTCTCCTTATTATTTGAATTCGTGAATAATAACACCTTGAACGACGCGGTTTACTGTACCTGTAGGTGATGGTGTATCAGGTCTGTTGCCAACCTTAAGCGAAGTCAAGAGAGCAAATAATTGACCATAAACAATATAAGGGAATACACGGTAAACGTCATTCAAGACACCGCCACAGCCAAGTGCTACTTCCTTAACGTTTCAAGACCAAAGGCTCGATCACTCAAGAGAACAACGCGACGAGCGATTTGGTCCCCTGCAACTTCACGAACCAAGTCTAAGTCATACTTACGAGTATAGTCTGTTGTAGTACCAAAGACTAAAACTACAGTATCTTCATTGATAAGAGATTTTGGACCGTGACGGAAGCCGACTGGACTTTCATACATTGTCGCAACCTGACCAGCAGTCAATTCCAAAATTTTCAGTTGTGCTTCATGAGCAAGTCCGAAGAATGGACCTGCACCTAAGTAAATCACTCGGTTAAAGTCTAGGTCAACCAACTCTTTCACATCTGCCACATTGTCAAGAACTTTACGAGCAAGACTAGAAAGCACTTCAAAACGTTCAGCTTTAACAGCAAATTCAGTTGGATCGAAGACCAAAAGTGCTGTCAACATCATTGAAGTAAAGCTTGATGTCATAGCAAATCCAGCATCGTTAGAAGCTGCCGGTTGCAAGAGCAAGAGGTTGCGATCATCACCGTGGGCTTGAAGTGCTAATTTCCCTTCAGCCGCACATGTGATTGTTACTTGATAAAGCTCGTCAACTAAGGCTTTTGCTAAGTCAACGGTTGCTACACTCTCAGGTGAGTTTCCACTACGTGCAAATGATACTAAAACAGTTGCCACATCTTTTTTCAAATAGGTTTGTGGGTTTGCAACGATATCTGTTGTCGCAATAGCATTGAAATTCCATTTACGTTCGTCATAGACTTCCTTGAAGTATGGAACCAAGGTATCACCCACATAAGCTGAAGTCCCAGCACCAGTCAGGATAACCTTAATGTAGTCATGTTTATCTGCAATTCCTTTCAAGAAGGCTGCAATTTCATCACGGCGTGCTTGATAGGATTCAAAAGCTTCCTTCCAAACATCTGGTTGTTGGTAAATTTCGCGTGTGGTGATCTCTGCTCCCAACTCAAGCAAATCTTCTTTTGTATAATCTAGCATTGAAAACCTCTAATCTAATATTGTTTCATGATTGAAAACATGGGAATGGGAGTCGCTCCCATTCCCATGTATATTTTCTATAAGATGATTTAACGTTTTAACGCAATCACATCTTATACTCAATGAAAATCAAAGAGCAAACTAGGAAGCTAGCCGAAGGTTGCTCAAAGCACTGCTTTGAGGTTGCCGGATAAGACTGACGAAGTCATTAACATATATACGGCAAGGCGAAGCTGACGTGGTTTGAATTTGATTTTTGAAGAGTATTATTCATCTTCATCGTCGTCGAAGCTAGCCAATAAATCATTAACTTTCACAATGCTTTCTGAAGCACGACTCTTATAGTCCGCATCCATGCCAGTTAGGCTTGCATTGATAAATTCAATGACCATCGGAAGGTTCATTCCTGCATAAAGTTCAATGTCACGACCTTCCATAATCAAACGGCTCACCACGTTACATGGAGTTCCACCAAGAAGATCCGCAAAGACTAGGAAATCATCCAATCCTTCAACAGCAGCTTCAAATTTAGCAGTAAATTCTTCTGGTCCATCTTCTGGAAGAAGAGCAACCGCATGAATGTTGTCTTGTGGTCCCATAATCATTTCTGTGCTACCTTTAAGTTCTTCACAGAAACGACCGTGGCTCACTAAAATCAATGATTTAGTCATAAATTATGCGCCCATTCCAAGTGCAAATTTACCAAGAGCAGAAAGAGCCAAGGCAAGCACGATAATGATACCGATAGCTTTTTGTAGAGTTCATACCTTTCTTACCAAGCAACCAGAAGATGAAATGCAGTGAAGATTGCTGGAAGCAAACGTGGGAAGATTGAGTTCAAGATGTCTTGGAAGTCAATCATCTTTTCACCGATTGGCAATTTGTATGAAATTTCAAAGTTGATCATTGTTGCTACAAGAGCACCCATCATGAATACACCAAGTACAGATGCAGCTTCAATCAAAGCTGTCAAAGTACTTTGCATGTTGTTGATAAGGTTAACCCCTTCTTTGTATGCAAATTCCAACTGTTTCCAACGGAAGATGTCATACGCTACTGCAACTGCGATCCAAAGGAAGATACCCCAAGGTTGACCAGCGATAGCCATTGTTGCAGCGATAGATCCCATGATAGCAGGTACAAGTGAACCAAAGATAGTATCTCCAAGAGGAGCGAATGGTCCCATCAAACCTGTCTTGATACCGTTAACCGCATCTTTTGAGACAACGCCATCTTTTTCTTCCATAGCAAGGTCAAAAACCAGCGATGATTGTGTGGAAGAATGGTGAAGTGTTGAAGAATTGAGTATGAACTTTCATCATTTCTTTCAACTCAGGAGTTCCATCTCCATACATTTTACGCAATTGTGGCAAGATCATGTAAAGGTAACCTGATGCTTGCATACGTTCGTAGTTCCATCCCAATTGGAAAGTGAACAAGCTACGTTTGTTAATTTGATTAAAATCTTCTTTTGTTAATTTGTAATTAGAATTCGTCATCTTCAATTTCCCCACTTTCTGATGGTGTAGAAGGTGCTGCTACAGCAACTTTTTGGCTGTTCTTGAAGTGAACAACCGCAAGGAAGATACCTACGATAGAGATACCGATCATAGACAATCCTTTGAAGTTGTTAGCAAAGCCAATTTTTTCAGCAACGTCAGCAGGAAGAGTGCCAATGATACCAGCAACTGCTCCACCAAGACCTGTTACGTTTGAGTAAAGTACAGTCAACATAGCTGTCAAACCGAATCCCATAGCAAGGTAGTGAAGGTTACGTTTAACTGGAAGGTAACGAAGCAAGATAGCGAATCCAAGACCTGGAAGCATACGACCTGCAAGAGTCAAACCGTCTGCAACCCATTGGTATTCTTTAACAAGGTTTACAACACCTTGTACGAATTCTCCACCGAAAGCAAGGGCGAAGAATACTGGAAGGGCACGAGATAGAGCCCAAGGAACTGCACCAAGAAGATAGTTACGTTCGATTCCTTTATAGTCAAAGCGTTCGATCGCAGCATCAATACGGTGAGCGAAGAATGTTGTAGTCATACGACCAAGTACGTCGAAGTAAGTCAAAAGTGCTGCTACTGGTACAGCGATTGTAGTGATCGCAAGGTCTGTTTCGATTCCTTGTGAAACTGAGAAAGCTGTCGCAAGAACCGCACCAGAAGTTGCGTCGATACGAGAAGCACCACCGAAGGTACCTACCCCAAGTACGAACAACTGCAAGCTACCACCGATAAACAAACCAGTTGTCAAATCTCCCATGACTAAACCAGTAATGAAACCAGCGAATACAGGGGAACCTGCAGAAGAAACGATCGTCAACTCATCACAGATTTGATAAGCTGAGTACAAAGTGAGAAGTAAAATTTGCCACCATTGTATCATAACAATGACCTCCTAAAAATTTTTTCCTATTTTAATAAGCTCAAAAAGTCTGAAACTGGATCATTTGGAACCATTTGAGCAGTAAGTTTAACACCTTTTTCCGCTAATTTACGGAAGTCTTCCACGTCTTTATCTACAACGTTGATAGAACGTGTGATAGCACGAGTTTCTGGTGTTTGAGACATGTTGCCGACATTGACAGTTTCAAGTGGCACACCTGCTTCTACCAAACCGAGGAAACGGTCAGGTTTGCGTGCTACAATCAAAAGACGTTGGCTATCGTATTTACCAGCAAGGATATTCGCTGCTGCTTTATCAACTGGCTAAAATACTAAGTTTTACACCTGGTGGTGTTGCAAGTTTCAAGCCGCTTTTTTCAACGTCGTTGTTCACAACATCATTGTCAACGACCATGATACGTGAAACATTAAGTTTAGCAGACCAAAGGTTTGCGACTTGTCCGTGAATTAAGCGCCCATCGATACGGCATCCTACAATTGTCATAAGTTTTCCCCCTTTATAAGTTTTAGTGTAGGTTTACAAGTTAAATGTATGTGTTCCTTATACTCCCCTTCTGTTTCAAAGATAATGATGCGGTTGGCACCTTCTTTGAGATAGCTATGTGGAATATAAAGAGATAAGGTTGGACCGACATTCCAGAAACGACCTAGATGATGTCCGTTGATATAAGCAATCCCTTTACCAAACTCAGATAAGTCTAAGTAGGTATCCTTTGGCGCCTCAACTTCAAAGTCATAAGCGTAAAAAGGCAGGGTTGCCCTTCTGTCCATCCCTTAGAGAAATCAATATTCTCTGGGTTATCAAGAGGAAGTGGATATTGCTTCCAGTTGAGCAAGAAATGCAAATCTTTACAAACACCTGTGCGAATTCCTTTTCGCTGTGTATCTGCTAAGAATTTGTGTCCATAGTTGACACGCCCCATATTTTCAATAAGGATGTCAAATCTAGAGAGCGCTTTCTTTTTACCTTGATAAAAAATATCTTCACCGATTTCTGTTTGGTACTGTGTTGCCACTCGTTTACCATCGATAAAGAGTTGAGCTCTATCACGTCCGTCAATGATTCGAATGCGTTCTTCATCCGCATCCCAACTTGCTTCCGTACGATAGAGTAGGTAGCCGTAACCTTGTCCTAGCTCTTCCATTTTCTTAGGGTAGAGACTTTCAATCGGACTGGATAGGCTATCCAAGGTTTCAAACAAGGAAACTTTTCTCGACCAGTGGAATGTTTTCTACTTCCATACTCTCTTTGTAAAGTGGTTCAGATTGCGGATACTCAGGATAGTAAGTCGCCATCATTTCTTTCACTGCGAAATATTTAGCAGTTGGGTTTCCAGCTTCATCAAGAAGAGCGTCGTAATCATAAGATGTTACTTGTGGTAAATCAATGGTTCCTCGAGCTGAACAACCATTCATAAAACCAAAGTTGGTTCCGCCGTGGAACATGTAAAGGTTAATAGAGCCTTGCTCTAAAACCTCGTGGACAGCTTCTGCTAATTCCTCAGGTTCACGCTTGATGATTGGTTCTTTCCATCGATTGAACCAGCCATCCCAGAATTCCATACACATGAGTGGCCATTTCTTGCCGTGCTCATCAAAGAATTCTTGCATCTGTGAGAAATTATAAGCAGCCTTGGAACCAAAGTTCCCTGTCACAAAGAGATCATCCTCAATTAAGGTTCCAGCCTTAAGAGTTGCTCGCCATGGTCCATCTGATGTGAAAAGCGGACAAGTAACTGCTCGTTCTTCCATCAAACGTCGAATTTCCCTCAAGTAGGTCTTGTCCTCGCCATAGGATCCGTACTCATTTTCGACTTGCATCATGAGAATGTTCCCACCGTTTTCCAATAATCTCGGAACTAGACGTGGAAGCAACTGATCATAGTAGCGACCAACCATGTCAATGAAAGCTGGGTCAGATGACCGAATTCTCATATCCTTGGTCAAGAGCCATGCTGGTAAACCACCGAATTCCCATTCTGCACAGATAAATGGAGAAGGACGTACAATTGCATATAAGCCCAAATCTTGTGCAGTTTGAAGAAATCTCTCTAAATCAAGATTGCCTTCAAAAGTTAAAGTTTCCTTCAGCAGGTTCATGCATGTTCCAAGCAACATAAGTCTCAACTGTATTGAAAACCTAGTGCCTTGAGGTTATACAATGAATGATGCCAATCTTCCTCAGGAACTCTAAAATAATGAATGGCTCCCAGACAAAAATCTTGAATGGTTTCCCCATCCAGATAGAAATCATCTTTAATTTTCAAATCTTGCCATTCTTCCTCCCCTAAAAAGCGAAAAAGTTTGCGCTTTCATGTATTGTTATATCAACTATAAACTAATCGGGGAATAATGTCAATAGTTTTTTGAAATTTTTCTTTAAAAATTTTTTTCTATTTTTTTACTGAATCTTTTCTAAAAACTCTCTCAAATCCCATAAAATCAGCATTCTGAAATAACTAATCAAATTAAGGAGCAAAAACACGAAATTATTTATATCTATTCTAAATTCTTATTCTGATATTTTTAATTTTTTTGTGCTTTTCTACTATTTTTTTCAGATATTTATGTTAAAATGATAAGTGGAGAAGGAAAAAAATGAGGTGAAAATATGGCAATTCCAAAGTATCAATACATTAAAGATGAATTGAAAAAAATAAGATCATTTCTGGTCAATTTGCTAGTGGAGATAAGTTCTACACTGAAGCAGAATTGATTTCCATGTATGATGTTAGTTCAATCACAGTAGTTCGTGCCTTGAACGACCTTGCTAAAGACGGATATATTGTCCGCCAACAAGGTAAAAGGAACTTTCGTAGCTCGTGCACGTAAACACAAACTCGTTGAATTTTTCTGATGTGAAATCTTCGAAACCAAAGATGATAAAGTAACTGTTCTTTCTATCGAACGCGGAACGATCTTAAATATTTAGAAAAAAACTTGGCCTACGTGGCGATCAATTTCTATTATAAGATTGAACGTATTCGTGAAACAAATGGCGTTACCTATATCTATCACAATTCATACATTCCTGAACAATACATCAATGCCAACTATCCAAATCTTGAATACTATAGTTCTATCTATAATCGTTTCAAATTGGACTACCACATTCACATGAATGACGAGCATTTTGAAGAAATTAACGAAATTGTATTTCCAACTCCAAAACATGCCGCTTCTATCCTAGGAATCGACACTAAATTCCCAACTGTTTTCCAAACTAAGACAACTCAGCTTGAAGCAACTGGTCAAGTTTTGGAATACATCGAAACTTATAAACGTTCTGATTTCTACAAAATTAAATTCATCTCTTGTGACCGTGATCACTAATTTATAAAAATCCTGAGGCAACTGTCTCAGGGTTTTTATATACCCATTATAGCATCAGCTCCCTTCCCTGAGAATAGCATTTCAAGCAATTCTATAATTAGTAACCTTTTTACTAAAAAAATAGTCAAAATTAGAAAAAAATATCTTAATTTATAAATTATTCTATTTTTTTATAGTAATTTCCTCAAAAAAACTTGACTTTATTTTTAGTTAGAACATAAAATAGAGTTAGTATGTGAAAACGCTATCAAAAATATTAAAGGGGAGGTTTTTTAATGAAACCAGAAAATAAACAGCGCTTCTCTATTCGTAAATATGCAATCGGAGCAGCTTCTGTATTGATCGGCTTTGCCTTTCAGGCTCAAGCTGTTGCTGCTGACGGAGTCGTACCTGCTCCAACAGAAAATCAGCCTGCTGTCCAAACTACTGGAGAAGTCACTCCACCAACGAGTGAAGAAAAACTCGAGACTGCTCCAACAACAGAAAATGCTACTCCAGCTGCTCCAGTAGCAACTACTGAAGCTCCAAAAGTTGAAGTTGCTCCTGCACCTGCCGTAGCAGAACCAGTCACAGCAGAAGAAACTCCAGCTAAACCAGAAATTACTGAAGAAGCTAAGAAGACAGAATCTGAAAAAGAAAAAGAAAAAGAAGAAAACAAAGAAGTTGCTAAGGTCGAAGCACCCGCAGTCGCTACAGAACGAGCAGCTCAAGTGAATGAAAAACTGGCTAAAAAGAAAATTGTTTCTATCGATGCTGGACGTAAATACTTCTCTCCAGACCAACTGAAAGAAATCATCGATAAGGCCAAACACTATGGCTATACTGATCTTCACCTTTTAGTCGGAAATGATGGCTTGCGCTTTATGCTTGATGACATGTCTCTAACTGTTGGTGACAAGACTTATGCAAGTGACGATGTCAAACGTGCTGTTGAAAACGGAACGAATGCCTACTACAACGATCCAAATGGTAATCACCTAACTGAAAGCCAAATGACTGACTTGATTAGTTATGCTAAGAATAAAGGTATTGGGCTTATCCCAACAGTCAATAGCCCAGGTCATATGGATGCTATCCTTAACGCCATGAAAGAACTTGGCATTGAAAAACCTAACTTCAACTACTTTGGTAAAGAATCTGCACGTACTGTTGACCTTGATAATGAAAAAGCAGTTGCCTTTACAAAAGCTTTGATTGATAAATACGCTGCTTACTTTGCTGGCAAGTCTGAAATCTTCAACATCGGTTTGGATGAGTATGCTAATGACGCTACTGATGCCAAAGGATGGAGTGTGCTTCAAGCCTATAAATGGTATCCAGAAGATGGCTTCCCAGATAAGGGTTATGATAAATTCATCGCCTATGCTAACGATCTAGCTCGTATCGTCAAGTCTCACGGTCTGAAACCAATGGCCTTCAACGACGGCATTTACTATAATAGCGATACTACTTTTGGTACCTTTGATAAAGACATTATCGTGTCTATGTGGACTGGTGGTTGGGGCGGTTATGATGTTGCCTCATCTAAACTTCTATCTGAAAAAGGACACCAAATCCTCAACACTAACGATGCATGGTACTACGTTCTCGGTCGTAATGCTGACGGACAAGGTTGGTATAACCTAGACCAAGGATTGAACGGCATTAAGAGCACACCGATCACTTCTGTTCCAAAAACAGAAGGAGCTGATGTTCCTATTATCGGTGGGATGGTAGCCGCTTGGGCCGATACTCCATCTGCTCGCTACTCTCCATCTCGTCTCTTCAAGCTTATGCGTCAATTCGCAAACTCTAACGCTGAGTACTTCGCTGCCGACTACGAGTCTGCTGAACAAGCTCTTAAAGAAGTTCCAACAGATCTTAGTCGCTATACAGCCGAAAGCGTAGCAGCTGTTAAAGAAGCTGAAAAGGCTATTCGCTCTCTTGATAGCAACCTTAGTCGTGCTCAACAAGATAGCATTGACCAAGCAATTGCAAAACTCCAAGAAGCTGTTAGCAACTTGGCCTTCACTCCAGAAGCTCAAAAAGAAGAAGATGCCAAACGCGAAGTTGAAAAACTAGCTAAAAACAAGGTTATCTCAATCGATGCAGGACGTAAATACTTCACTCTAGATCAACTCAAACGTATCGTAGATAAAGCCAGCGAACTTGGTTACTCTGACCTTCATCTCCTCCTTGGAAATGACGGACTTCGCTTCCTTTTGGATGATATGACAATTACTGCAAACGGCAAGACCTATGCAAGTGACGATGTAAAAAATGCCATCATTGAAGGAACAAAATCCTACTACGATGATCCAAACGGAACAACTCTGAGCCAAGCTGAAATCACTGAGCTCATCCAGTATGCTAAGGATAGAGGCATTGGAATTATCCCTGCTATCAACAGCCCAGGTCACATGGATGCTATGCTTGTCGCTATGGAAAAATTAGGCATTGCAAACCCTCAAGCTAATTTTGACAAGGTTTCAAAAACAACGATGGACCTTGAAAACGAAGAAGCTATGAACTTTACAAAAGCCCTTATCGGTAAGTACATGGATTTCTTTGCAGGCAAGACTAAGATCTTTAACTATGGTACAGATGAGTATGCCAACGACGCTACTAACGCTCAAGGTTGGTACTACCTCAAGTGGTATGGACTCTATGGTAAGTTTGCAGATTATGCTAATGGTCTAGCTGCCATGGCTAAAGAAAAAGGTCTACAACCAATGGCCTTTAACGATGGTTTCTACTATGAAGATAAAGACGATGTTGAGTTCGATAAAGATGTTATTATCTCTTACTGGTCTAAAGGTTGGTGGGGTTATAACCTTGCATCTCCTCAATATCTAGCAAGCAAGGGTTATAAGTTCCTTAACACGAATGGAGATTGGTACTATATCCTCGGCCAAAAACCTGAAGATGGTGGAGGCTTCCTCAAGAAAGCTATCGAAAATACTGAAAAAACTCCATTCAACCAGCTAGCTTCAACTAAATATCCTGAGGTCGACCTACCTACTGTTGGTAGTATGGTAGCTATCTGGGCAGATAGACCAAGCGCTGAGTACAAAGAAGAAGAAATCTTTGAGCTCATGACTGCATTTGCAGATCACAACAAAGAATACTTCCGTGCCGATTACAAGGCTCTACGCGAGGAACTTGCTCAAATCCCTGAAAACTTAGAAGGATATAGCACAGAAAGTCTCGATGCTCTCAAGGCTGCTAAAGAAGCACTAAACTACAATCTCAACCGTAATAAACAAGCTGAGTTGGATACACTTGTAGCTAACCTTAAAGCAGCAAGACTTGATCTCAAACCAGCTGCAACTCACTCAGGAAGCCTTGATGAAAATGAAGTTGCTGCCAACGTTGAAAACCGACCAGAGCTTATCACAAGAACGGAAGAAATCCCATTTGAGACTGTCAAGAAGGAAAATCCTAACCTTCCAGCAGGACAAGAAAAAGTTGTCACTGAAGGTGCCAAAGGTGAACGTACAATCTACGTCTCAGTTACTACTGAAAATGGTAAGGAAACTGAAACAGTTCTTGAAGAGAACGTCACAAAAGAAGCTGTCAACCAAGTGGTTGAAGTTGGAACTCCTGTCACTCACGTAGGAGACGAAAAAGGAGTTGCTCCTGTTGCAGATGCCAAACCACGTGTTGTCATCGAGGACGAAGAAATTCCATTTACAACAATCACTCGTGAAACGGATGCCTTACCTAAGGGAGAAACTCGTGTCGTAACTGAAGGCGTCAAGGGTCGTCGTAGTCATTTCTACTCTGTGTCTACTGCTACTGACGGAAGCGAAGTGAAAACACTGGTTACTAGTGTTGTCGCTCAAGAACCAGTTACTCAAATCATCGAAGTTGGGACTCCTGTAACACATGTAGGAGACGAAGAAGGAGTTGCTCCTGTTGCAGATGCCAAACCACGTGTTGTCATCGAGGACGAAGAAATTCCGTTTACAACTATCACTCGTGAAACGGATGCATTACCTAAGGGAGAAACTCGTGTCGTAACTGAAGGTGTTAAGGGACGTCGTAGTCATTTCTATTCTGTGTCTACTGCTGCTGACGGAAGCGAAGTGAAAACATTGGTTACTAGTGTTGTCGCTCAAGAACCAGTTACTCAAATCATCGAAATTGGTACTCCTGTAACACATGTGGGAGATGAAAAAGGTCTAGCTCCTGTTGCGGAAGAAAAACCAGCACTAGAGATTCCAAATATACCGGCTCCTGTTGCAGAAGAAAAACCTAAATTAGAAATTCCAAGTAAACCAGCTCCAGCAACTGTTCCTGCCGAGGAAAACAAAGCTCTTCCTCAAGCCCCAACTCCTGTGGCAAAAGAAAATAAACTTCCTGAGACAGGAAGCCAAGGTTCAGAATGGTTGATTGCTACAGGTCTCATGGCTGCACTCACAGCATATGGACTTAGCAAGAAAAAAGATTAAGCACAAATAAAAAGCGAGATATAATCTCGCTTTTTTGTTTTATAATTAGTCACCCAAACCGATGCGTTCGAAGATGTCATCCACCCGTTTGGTGTAATATGTTGGGTTGAAGATCTCGTCGATTTCTTCTTGAGTGAGACGTGAAGTTACCTCTGGATCGGCTTCAAGAAGTGGTTTGAAGTCAACTTGGTTATCCCAAGAGTGGGCTGTTTTTGGTTGAACAAGGTCGTAAGCTTGTTCACGGGTCATGCCTTTTTCAATCAAGGTAAGCATAGCACGTTGACTGAAGATAAGACCAAATGTAGAGTTCATGTTGCGGGTCATATTTTCTGGGAAGACGGTCAAGTTCTTAACGATATTTCCAAAACGGTTGAGCATGTAGTCAATCAAGATAGTCGTATCTGGTGTGATGATGCGCTCAGCTGATGAGTGAGAGATATCACGTTCATGCCAAAGGGCTACGTTTTCATAAGCTGTGACCATGTGCCCACGGATCACACGCGCAAGTCCTGTCATGTTTTCAGAACCGATAGGGTTACGTTTGTGAGGCATTGCTGAAGACCCTTTTTGCCCTTTAGCAAAGAATTCTTCTACTTCGCGTTGCTCTGATTTTTGAAGACCACGGATTTCCGTTGCCATACGCTCGATAGAAGTTGCGATGCTGGCAAGAACCGCAAAGTACTCAGCGTGAAGGTCACGAGGAAGCACCTGTGTTGAGATTTCTTGAGCACGGATACGAGTTTGTCGCAGACGTATTGCTCAACGAATGGTGGGATGTTGGCAAAGTTACCCACCGCACCAGAAATCTTACCAGCTTCGACGCCAGCAGCCGCATGCTCGAAACGCTCGATGTTGCGCTTCATTTCGCTGTACCAAGTGGCCAATTTCAGACCAAAAGTTGTCGGCTCAGCGTGCACACCGTGGGTACGACCCATCATGATGGTGAACTTGTGTTCTTTCGCCTTGTCAGCGATGATGTTGAGGAAGTTTTCAAGGTCTTTGCGGATGATATCGTTGGCTTGTTTGTAGAGGTAACCATAGGCAGTATCGACTACGTCAGTAGAAGTCAAACCATAGTGAACCCACTTGCGCTCTTCACCAAGAGTTTCAGAAACCGCACGCGTGAAAGCCACCACGTCATGGCGAGTCTCCTGCTCAATCTCCAAAATACGGTCGATGTCAAAGTCCGCCTTCTCGCGAATCAAAGCCACATCTTCCTTAGGGATTTCCCCCAACTCAGCCCATGCCTCATCAGCCAAGATTTCCACCTCAAGCCAAGCACGGTATTTATTTTCTTCACTCCAAATGTTCGCCATCTCAGGGCGAGAGTAACGTTCAATCATGTTTAATTTTCCTTTCTTTTGATGTTTTACATCAGTTGGCAACCAACAGTCTTTTATTCAAATTCTTCTTTCTCAATCCACACAGATGGATAGTGATCGAGTGTATTCAAATCCGTATCCAGTGGGACATCATAGATAGCTAAATAGTTTTCAGGATATTGAGCAGTCAGCTCTTCATACTTAGCTATCACTTTTTCATGATCGCTACTAGCATACAAGACCTCGACGACTGCTCCAGTCTTCTCTTTTTCGACGAATGCGTTGATGATAAGTTGAATCATAGTAATTGATAAGGTTTGTAGCTTCGTATTCAGTTTAGAAGATACGGAGCCCTTGTTCCTTTCTTATTATATTATTTACAGGAGGAGGACGTTTTTAAACCCAAGTCCAAATACTTGCCCCCTCTCCCCTTCCTTTATTTTAAAATTATTAGTTTAAGTATTAAGGAAGTTCATAGTCCGTAATCATCAATCTGCTATAATATATACTTTGAGGAGAGTTGGTATTTTTTTATAGACGAACTTTCCTTTTTTTCACTTCAATGAACTCTAATCTTTTTAGCAATTCATATTGTTCTTTCTTTAGTATAGATTTTTTTAGAAAGTAAGAAGCAGGATAAAAAAACTTCAATAATATGTTTTTATAAATTTATTGAAACACATGGGACCATTCGTTAATACTCTAGTCCCCGGACTTTGTAAATGTACATGATTTGCTGGGTGATTCTCATTATCGTTGGTAGAATCATAATCAAATCTAACAGTAGTTCGCATTAATAACGTATCCGTGTAAAGTAGACCTACTTCAATACTATCAATAATTTCATCAATTTCCATATCTTCATTAGAGAAGCATTCTATAGGACAGGGGAGGTAGGCAAAATTTTGCGAAATCAAGACCCCTTCACTATCAAAAGACATTGCACACCTCACCAAACTATTATCAAAAAGTACAATTTGAAAACTGCGTTGAGAAGCAACTATACTATAGGCTTCCAAACTTAAAAAAATTTTTTTCATTTACACCTGGGGCATCGTTTTTCCAACAAATCTCATATTTATATTGTTGTTTGGAATTATCAAAAGAAGAGGTCTTCTCCGGTGGAATGTATAGCTTTACTAAACCTGAAAGCTCAAGTATTTTTTTATAGTATTTACCATTTGCTCAAAATGTTCCTCCACCTCATTTGGAAACATTTTTTGTTTTTTTGGTCTTTTATTACTCAACTAAATCACTCAATTCATGTAATAATTTATCATCTAATACGCCTTTAGATTTCAATTTTTTTCAATTTTTTTAATCAAATCAAATGCTTCTTTATCTTCTGCTGTTAATTCTCTATGAACTCTTCTCATTTTTAGATATTTCTTCATCTGTCGGTACAGTGAAATTTAATTTAAAATCACGATTAATACATTCTTGTGCTTCATTAAAAAAAGACCCGTCATCTCTTCACCTACACCACAAACTGTGACCCAAGCTTTTTGATCTTGTAATAGCTGTAAATAGAGCATTCCTCTTTTTAATTAATTCACTACCTGAGTAACACTGATTTGAATTAACAATATAAACCATTGCACATTCATTTCCTTTTAGCACGGTATATACTAGAACAAGTTATATTATCTTTCATAAAAAAAGACATCCCTTTGAGTAGTTATACCAGCTAGATTGCTACCTATATTTCTTCTTTCTAAATAGTCAATCAATTTAAAGTATTCTTTCTTGGAGGAATAAGCATCAGGAAAAAAATAACCATAATATCCTCTGGATTCAATTCATCATCCGTAATATTTCTTTCTATTTGCTCAGCAATCCACTCATACTGCTGAGCACTAGATTCAAAAGGCAGGGAATAACTTTTTATAGAATCATTTGCATCTAATAATTCATTAAAATACTCTGGAGAAGAATCATCACTTCTTCTTAAACTAACCTTTGTTTTTTTCCTCTAAACTTCCATCAACAATAGAATAACCAATATCAGTCCATAGCTGACTGTTATTAAAAAACTGTACCATCTGTTCTCTATATATTCCAAAACCCAATGAATGTGCGAGAGTCAATGCCCACCTTGTGTTTCTGTAACAAACCGGCAACATAATATCTTTTAAGGGTTTATTAGATTCGTTTTCTAAACTAATAATTGGAGTTCCGTCGTCTCGAGTTCCGAACATTTCCCCTAGATTAGGCATAGACTCTGTACTTAGATTTTGCAATTCATCGTATGCATAAACAATCTTATGAGAATCTTTAGTTAGTCTGTAGCAAAGCTTAAAAAAATTAGCAGGCATATCTTGAGCTTCATCAATTAAAATCGCATCATACTTTTCAACATCATCATTAATTAAATTATATACTGTATCAATAATGCCTGAAAACTCATTTCCCCTACCATACCGCTGAAGTGCTAAGTTGTAAGTCTCAGGAATAATCCCCAGATTTTTACATATTGTAGAATAAATCCCCTCTGTAGTACTGTTCCCCCATGCATGCAAAATATGTAGCCTATCTTCATTGATTCCTTCGTCTGTATATTCTCTATAGAAGGCATTTATCATTCTTTTGAACTGTTGTGCTAAACTTTGTGTATAAAATGTAACAGCAATATTCCAATCGGGATATTGAAAATGTAAGTAGGCTGCTTTTATTGCTAACACAACCGTTTTACCAGAACCGGCTAATCCTCTTATTCTCTGTATACCTTCAGGATTTTCAAATGCAGCTTTTTGCCACTGATCCAGATTGGCTATCGCCTTTTCAATTTTAGCAATCTTAGCTCCTTTTGAATCTATTCTGCTTATGTTTCTTATGGGAACCGACTTAAATGTACTAACTTTTTGAAGCGCTGAAACTAAATTACGATATACCTCATCACTTAATTCCTCTTTATTACTTTCTAGTTTAGAAATAATATTAGCAGGATTAGATTCATCTTCATTTGTTACATCTCTGGTTTCTATTGTGTAGGTCCAAACTTTAGGAGTAAAAGCTAAATTTCGCTTATTTCTTAATTGAGGATACTTTCTAAATGTATATTCAATCTGATAAAACAACTCATCTCGATCATTTTCAGAATCGACTAGATTGAAAGAGAATACAATTAATCCATATGTTTGCGATACTAGCATTGCATCCAAACTAGTTTGTAACTCATCCATGGCTCGTAGCGGATACCCTAAGTATAAAAGTACCGTCAATATCACCTTTCTCTAACTCTTTTATCAATGATTCTGTTGCACGACTATTATTGATGACACCTCTAACTATATCCACCTTGATTCCTCTTCCTAAGTTTTTTTACACTAAATTATTGATTAGTTTAATTTCTAATTAAAACTCTGCAACCTCGTCTGGTTCATCACTAAACAAGGTCACATGTCCCATCTTTCGGTTGTGTTTCGCTTCTATTTTACCATACATGTGTAGGTGGGCGCTTGGATTTTCTGTGACATATTTTTCAGCGGCCTCGACATGCTGGCCGAGGACATTGAGCATGACGGCTGGGGCATGCAGGTGGATAGCTGGCAATGGTGCTCCCAGAACACCGAGAATATGGGTATCAAACTGGGAAAAATCGCAAGCTTCAATCGAGTAGTGGCCTGAGTTGTGTGGACGTGGCGCAATTTCGTTGACAATGATATCATCAGCTGTCGCAAACATTTCCACGCAGAGAGTTCCAGACAAGTTGAGTTGTTCTGCGATTCGCACTGCCATAGCTTTGGCTTTCAGCTAGACTTTCTGAAATGCGAGCTGGCACAATGGTCTTAGATAGGATGTTATTGCGATGGATATTTTCCTGAACCGGGAAAACTGTCACGTCCTTGCCATTTCCTGATACAATGACAGAAATTTCAAGGTCGAAATTGACAAATTCTTCCAAGACACAGTCTGCTGAATCAGCTAGTGTATAGGCTTCTTCCAAATCTGCTTTTGAGCGAATGACCTTTTGCCCATGTCCATCATAACCACCTGTTGCAGTCTTGAGGACATAGTTTTTCGATAGGTCGATGTCTGCCAAATCTTGGCTTGAGGTCACGACCTTGTATGGTGCTACAGTGACTTGAGCCTTGTTTGAGAGGAAGGCCTTTTCAAAGATACGGTTTTGAGAAATGCGTAGCAGGTCTGTCCCTTGAGGGAGTTGTCCCTCCTTGATGACAGCATCCAAACCATCGGCATCGACATTCTCAAACTCATAAGTCAGAATATCGCAAAGTTCCGCCAACTGACGAAGGGCGTCCACATCATTATAAGGAGCTACGATGATTTCTGCCACACGAGAGGCCGGACAATCGACTGCAGGATCCAAGGCAATAACCTTGTGGCCCATGTAGATAGCTGAGATGGCCATCATCTGACCCAGCTGACCGCCACCGATAATTCCAATTGTTTTAGATGAGCTCATTGGTAGACTCCTCTGCAATTTTTCCTTGTTCTTCTGCAAAATCTGCCAAAGCTGTCGCGATAGCCTGATCCTCTACCGAAAGGAGACGGAGGGCAAATAGAGCCGCATTTGTCGCACCTGCTTCACCAATAGCCATTGTCGCAACAGGCACACCACCCGGCATCTGAACAATCGAGTAAAGAGAATCCACGCCACTAAGCGCACGTGATTTGACGGGTACGCCGACGACCGGAAGGGTCGTTTTAGCTGCGACCATCCCTGGCAAGTGAGCTGCGCCACCCGCACCAGCGATGATGACCTTGATGCCACGGCTACGTGCTTCTTCCGCATGTTTGAACATGAGGTCTGGTGTACGGTGTGCGGAAACAACTTTCTTTTCGTAGGCTACGCCGAAGTTGTCTAGAACTTCTGCTGTTTTTTGCATGGTTGCCCAGTCGGATTTTGAGCCCATGACGATGGAAATTACTGGTTTCATTTATTCTCCTTTTTTGATAATCGTCTATTGTAGTGCGGACGTAAGCGACCGCCTGTGGCGTTCCATTACTAAAACTGGAGCCTGAGTCTCCAGTTTTCCGCTCCTAGTAGCATAGCTACTAGGAGTTCCACTACTGCGACGATTATCCTAAACTAGCTCGCTAACGCTCGCAAATTAAGCGACCATTATCTTACTTTGGCTCGCTTTCGCTCGCCATTGTCAAATATAGTATCTGTTAATCTTTTAACGCTTTGCTTCCAATGTCATTTCGGTAGAAGAGGCCTTCTGTGTTTTGTTTGTTGAGTTCGTTGTAGATAATGTTTTGGCCGTCTTTGACGGTATCTGCTGTTGTGACGAGCATGTAGACACGTCCTCCGTTTGAGAGGAGGTCTTGGCAATTTTCAGCGAATTTGGCACCAGCATAGTAAGTAATTATGTCGCCTTCTGTCTTGGTAGGAAGTTTGACACCCTTCTCATAAGCGAGTGGATAGCCATTTGAGGCTACAACCACACCTAGTGTCACACCCTTGTCCGTCCAAGTGATGGCTGGCTCTTTGCCATCCAAAATGTCAGTGATGTTTTGTGCAAAGTCAGATGTCAAACGAGGCAAGATGATTTGCGTTTCAGGGTCACCGAAGCGTGAGTTAAACTCGATGACTTTCGGTCCATCAGCTGTCAAGATAAGCCCCGCGTAAAGGACACCGAGATAGGGACGACCTTCTTTAATCATGCCTTCAAGAACTGGCTTGACAATGGTGTCAACCGCTGTGTCAACCACACTCTGTGGCAAGTGAGGAACTGGCGCATAGGCACCCATCCCACCAGTGTTAGGACCCTTGTCCCCATCATAGGCACGTTTGTGGTCCTGAGCCGTTGGCATGATGTAGAACTTGTCCCATTGACAAAAGCAAAGAGAGAGAACTCTTCTCCATCAAGGAATTCCTCGATGACCACACGCGCACCTGAATCACCGAATTTATTGTCCAACAGCATCTCGTGAGTGGCTTCAACTGCTTGCTCAACCGTTTCAGCAACGACGACACCTTTCCCAAGAGCCAAGCCGTCTGCCTTGACGACGATTGGAGCGCCTTTTTCTTCGATATAGACCTTGGCTTCCTCGAAATCTGAGAAGGTCCCATAGGCTGCTGTCGGAACGTCGTATTTGACCATGATTTCCTTAGCGAAATCCTTAGACCACTCCAGCTCAGCCGCATCTTTAGTCGGACCAAAGGCTTTGAGACCATCTTTATTAAAATCATCCACGATACCAGACGCAAGGGCATCATCTGGCCCGATAAAGGACCAAGCAATATCGTTGGCTTTTGCAAACTCAATCAATTTAGAATGTTCGGAAATAGAGATGTCCACCAATTCCAGACCATCCAGAGTCATCCCGTCATTCCCAGGAGCTACAAAGACTTTTTCAACGTCTTTTGACTCAAGCAACTTCTTAGCAATGGCATGTTCACGACCACCCGAGCCGACAACTAACAGCTTCATCTTTCAACCTCTTTTGCGAATTATTTACTAATATTATACCATAAACGTTCGTTTTTAATCTAATTTTTTTAAAAATAGATTAAAACAATTTTTGAACTCATCATTCTTGTCTTATGTAATATTTGGGGAAAAATACCAACTCCTCTTATCTCATACTTATCAGAAAGTCAGAGAATATACAAAGTTAAAAGTTTCTGTATCGAAAGTACGCAAGGCACTGATATCATCTCCTCTCAGGGTTAATTTTTTGCATATCAAACTATTAATAGATGTTAAAAATTGGTTTTCATAAAAGCTAATTACATTGATAAAATCTATCCGGATACTCTCCCAGTTGATTTTATCGATTCAATCCTACTGAAAGTCATAGCCTTTTTTTAACACTCTAACACAGAATATAAAAATTCATAATATTTTTTTGAAATGTTCCAACAAAATCATCTTACTTTAGAGTAAAATATGTCGAACCTTATGATAAAAAGCAATATAACCAAAATATGTTAATCTTGAAACATTCAAAGCAATGTATTCTACTAGATTATTCTTCACTCAAATCGTAAATTAATTTGTATGAAAGCATCCTAATTATAAACCACTAGAACATCCTGATTCAGAATCAAATCTAAAGACAGCAAAAACTTAAAACTTTTTATTTTTATCGTATTTAAATTCAAAAAGGAGAAGATTTATTTTTTTCTTCTCCAATCTAAGTCCGGATTATTTTGCGAATTTTTATAACAAGTTGTTATTTTTTTCTGGCAATCCTAAAACTTTTTTTGCATCTTTGGGAGTAATTTTTTTATTCCCCATTCTTTATGCACAAACTCTAGTATTTCTCGACCTCTCTTATAAATTGATTCCGGAGTCCAGTCAGAGTATTTTTTTCGCATAAATACCTTTCAGCCATTGTTCCATATTTATATCCCGTTGGATTATTTATCTCTTTAAAGTCACATTTGTCAGGATAAGATTTATTTTTCTAGTTTTTTTCATTTTTTTCTAGCTGATATAACTATTAAATTTCCTAATGTATTTTTTTATACTTTTCTCTATCTTTTTGATTAAGAGAACCAAATCTTTCATTCCAATAATTAAATCTATGGTTGCGTGGATAAATATGTTCTATATTATAACTTTGCTTGTTAAAAATAGAAGCATAATCTGTCAGTTTCACTGAAAGTTTCCTTAGATCTATCCATTAATTCTAAATTATATTGGGTCAAAATGTAATAGGATAGTCTAGGAGAATCCGAATAAAAATTGAGTATTTGATAACACATCATAGCTTTTTTTGGTATTATTTTTAAAGTATTCTTTATGAATCTTAGTCATTTGGCGATTAAATTTATTTAATAATTCTTCATTGATATTAGGCTGTCTATCTAAATAACATAGCAAAATAAATGTGTTGAATTGTAAAACTCTTATTTTTTTCTATCTAATTCGTCATACCTTAATTCACTACTATCCGGTATGAATGAATCCAAAAATAAAAAAATTTTTTTCGATATTTCTCAATGTTGGTAATAGGTTTGTACTTTCTGTTTTCAAAAGTTTAAAAATGAATTTCTGAATTAAATCCGAAATAGACTGAGTATCATAAAAGGAATGTCTATCTTCTTTAGCTATGCTATTGAATAAATCTTCCATCGAATCCATCTCTATGACATCACTAGATATTTCCTTAGGTATCACAAAGTCACGCGATCTAGTATTACGATAGTTAGTTACCGTTAAAAAAATTTATGCGAGATAAATATTCTTTTATCTTAACGTCGTCTGAGGAACTAACAGTAAGTTGCATATCTTTCCAAACACGAATACTTATCCTTAAATCTTGAATATATTCTTGAATATCTTTTAATTTCAGTTTTTTTCTGAATTACATTTTGTGAGGTAAATATATTTTTTTAAAAAGATTCTCCGAGTGTAAAACAAGTGTATTTCTTTCATACATTTTTGTTCATCAGGTTCTAAATAGTTTTTAAACTTATGAATTGGATAAGCGGTCAATTGTGCATCCAGAAAAAAATATCATCAGTAGTCATTGAGTAAAATCTATATCTCCTCATTGACCAATTAAATATTTTTCACTATGATCAATTTCCCCAATACTTCTATAAATTATTTTTCCACACATCATTAATCTGGTTTTTTTACTTCAATCCTCTTCTCTAGAGATATTTCAGTATATAGAGTCGTCAAATAAATTAAGCGATTTTTTTCAGTAGTTCTAATGTTGATAAAATTCTTCCTCGATTATTCATCGTCTCAAATGTAACATGAATATCTAAGTTTGAATCAATAACATATCTATTAAACACTAGCTTATGAACTAATTTAGTATATAATACATCAATATCTTCTTGATTTAATTTTTGAAACCTTTTTTTCTTAAAAAAATTCTAATGCATTTTGAAGATTGTCACTATACTTACTTTCGTAAATTGGATATTTATCTTCTAAACCATCTAATTCTAATATCTTTGAAATATAGAATCCATAACTATCATTCTCTGTTTCATACGAAAATGGTAAGTAAAATGCATTATCAGCCTCCCTTTTTAATACAATAAAAATCTTTTTCAATTTCAGAAATGGAATCAAATTCATTTAGGGTATTTAATTTATGACTTTTTGCTACCTCAATTATAACTTTTTAAAAAGAATCATCGCTGTTGTTAATCTTTGTTGTCCATCAACAACATAGTATGGTGTCCTATTAATTTTATTTAAAAACCATCGATCTGTTTTTATTCTTATCTAGTTCATTCTTCGGTATCTCCTCTAAGGTTATAACTTTCCTCCGTAATGCTGTCTCTCCGCAGACAAGTTAAATAAATCCTCCCAAAAATCCTCAACTTCTTTCGTTCCCCATGCATAGCCCCTTTGATAATCTGGTATTCTATATATTCCATTTGTAAATAATTTGTATAAGTTATTTAGACCACTTTCCATTTTTAACTCCTTTTTTTATATTAAAATTATATATATATCAATCTATCTTCTATATTATAACATGTTTTCTTCCCAAACTCCAATATAACTCAATAAATATGTAACTAACCGAGTCTAGAGACCACAATTTTATAAATTAGATACATTTGAGCACATTCTTTGCTTCATTTACTATATAGGTAAATAAATCTAACTGATATAAGACAGGTTTAACCCTACCAATCCTATCTGTAAAACTGCTGATTAAGATTCTCTCTATCGCGGAAAAGGCACTTATCGATGGATGAGTGCCTTATTTGATTAATGTCTAAAATGTCTCACGCCTGTGAAGACCATAGTCAAACCGTATTTATCAGCAGCCTCGATAGACTCTTGGTCACGGACTGAGCCACCTGGTTGGATGATAGCCTTGATACCTGCCTTAGCAATTTCTTCCACATTATCCGCAAATGGGAAGAAGGCATCCGAAGCAAGGACAGCACCGTCAAGGCGGTCTTTAGCTTGGTCAATGGCAATACGGACGGAAGCCACGCGGTTGGTTTGACCAGGGCCAACGCCAAGTGTCATGTGATCATTAGTCACGATGATTCCGTTTGATTTGACATACTTGATGGCTTTCCATGCAACTCAAGGGCAGTCGCTTCTGTCTCAGTTGGTTGGCGTTTGGTTACCACTTGCCAGTCAGCTGGGCTTTCTTTGACCACGTCTTGATTTTGAACGAGGAGTCCACCGACAACACCTGTGTATTCTGCCTCCACTTCGCTAGCGTCTTGAGCGTCAAATGGCAAAGCAAGAATGCGCAAGTTTTTCTTCTTGGTTGTCAAGATTTCAAGCGCTTCGTCTGTGTAGCTTGGTGCAATGATGATTTCAAGGAAGACACCGTGCATTTTCTTAGCCGTCGCAGCGTCAACTTCACGGTTGAGGACTACAATACCACCAAAGATTGACACTGGGTCAGCTTCATAAGCGTAGTCCCAAGCTGTTTCAATGTCATCAGCTTGACCGATACCACATGGGTTCATGTGTTTGAGAGCCACAACTGTTGGACGGTCTTTGAAATCACGGATGATACGGATAGCAGCATCAGCATCACGGATATTATTGAATGACAATTCTTTACCGTTAAGCTGTTTAGCTGAAGCAATTGAGCAAGCCGTTGGCAAACCTTTTTGGTAGAAGTCTGCGTCTTGTTGAGGGTTTTCACCGTAACGCATTGGTTGCTTAAGGTCATAAGTCAAAGTGAGTTTTTCAGGTTTTGTTTCACCCACTTGAGCTGTGAAGTATTCTGCAATCAAAGCGTCGTATGAAGCTGTGTGACGAAATACTTTGGCTGCTAAACGTTGGCGAGTTTCATAAGAGGTTTCGCCGTTTGCCGACAATTCGTCAAGAACAACAGCGTAGTCAGCAGGGTCTACTACAACTGTTACGCTGGCGTGATTCTTCGCTGCTGAACGAAGCATAGATGGCCCACCGATATCGATGTTCTCAACCGCATCAGCGTACGTCACGTCTGGTTTAAGAATGGTTTCCTTGAATGGGTAAAGGTTTACCACAACAAGGTCGATCAATTCGATATTATTATCCTTAGCTGCTTCCAAGTGACTATCCAAGTCACGACGAGCTAAGAGCCCACCGTGAATATTTGGGTGGAGGGTCTTGACACGACCATCCATCATTTCTGGGAAACCAGTCACATCGTCAATGGCAATGGTATCTACCCCAGCATTGTCAAGGGCAACTTTGGTACCACCTGTTGAGATGATATCCCAACCAAGTTTTTTAAGTTCTTGGGCAAATTCAACAATGCCCGCTTTATCTGAAACACTAATTAGTGCGCGTTTAGTCATGATTTCTCCTTATTTATCAACCTTGCTCAATTTTCTCCAACATAGAAACAAATTTATCTGTAAAAAAACCAACTACTAAAGGTATCAGAAACAAAGTTAACACTTTTTCAAACTTTTGTAGGATAATCGTAAATGTACTCCAAAATGCAGTTGCTAAATCTAAATTAAGATAAGTTTGTCCAATCATACATACTAGCACAAAAAACATAATAAATGTTATGCCAAAATAATTAACTTTGTCTCTAATTGTCTTACCAACCCTAAACTTTGTCCAAGATAGAGTAATAAAAATAAAAAAAACAGGAGACACTAAATTATCTAGCACAAAATCCTTATACGGTGCATAAGGATAACCAATCCATAAAAAACAGATTGACATCATTGTAAAAAACACGATAATATATTTCATTGTAGCATTATTTTTATTAGTCATTATTCACCAGTCTCCTAGCCCCCAACTCCTCTAAAACTTCCGGATACAACTTATACTCCGCCTCATGGATGCGAGTCTCGAAAGTATCAAGGGTATCCCCTTCAAGGCGTGGCACACGGACTTGTTTGATGACCTTACCGGTATCAACACCAGAGTCCACCCAGTGAATAGTCACGCCAGACTGGTCCACACCTGCATTCCAAGCATCCTCAATCCCATGAGCGCCTGGAAATTCAGGGAGAAAAGCTGGGTGAATATTGATGATACGGTCTTCATAAGCTGCTAGTAAAGTTGGGCCAACGATTTTCATATAGCCTGCGAGACAAACCAAGTCAATCTGGTACTCATCTAAGAGTTCGACGATGGCTCCTTCATAGTCTGCCTTATTCTCAAACTCTTTAAGTTCAAAGGCATAAGATAAAACCCCTAGCTTTTCTGCACGTTCAAGGACATAGGCATCTCGATGATCTGAAAAGACAAATTCAACTGGAAATTGCTCTGCAATGACCTGAAAGTTTGAACCATTGCCAGAAGCAAAAACAGCAATTTTTTTAGCCATTATTTTATCACCACACTTGCATCTGTCTTCTTGACAATCCGACCGATTTCATAGACAGGTTCGTCGAGAAGTTCTTTGACACGTTCCACATTTTCTGGTTTAACCGCAAGCATGAGACCAATACCCATGTTGAAGATTTCAAACATTTCTTCGTGTTTGATTTGGCCATATTTTTCAAGGGCTTTGAAAATTGGAAGGACTGGTACTTTGCTTTCGTCAATTTCAGCAGCCAAATCATCTGAGAACATCCGTGGGACATTTTCGATGAAACCACCACCTGTGATGTGGGCAATTCCATTCACCAATTCCTCTTTAATGAGTGGTAAGACAGCCTTGACATAGATACGAGTTGGCTCAAGAAGAACCTCCTTGAGTTTCTTGCCTTCCAATTCTGGGAGGACTTCCTCACCTGTATAATCGGCAAAGACACGACGGACGAGCGAGTAACCATTTGAGTGGATTCCGCTTGAAGCAAGTCCCAGAAGGACGTCTCCCTCTGCTACTTTTGAACCGTCGATGATTTGAGATTTTTCTGCCACACCAACTGCGAAACCAGCCAAGTCATAGTCGTCTTCACCATACATACCAGGCATTTCAGCAGTTTCCCCACCGATGAGGGCCGCACCTGCTTGTACACAACCTTCTGCCACACCAGCAACGACTTGTTCTAGTTTAGCTGGTTCATTTTTACCAGTTGCTACGTAGTCAAGGAAGTAAAGGGGCTCAGCACCTGCAGCAATGATATCGTTGACACACATAGCCACACAGTCTTGACCTATGGTATCGTGTTTGTTGTATTTGATAGCAAGCATGAGCTTGGTTCCAACACCGTCAGTTCCTGAGATCAAAACAGGCTCTTTAACACCTGTTTTTGAAAGGTCAAACATGCCACCAAAACCACCTAGAGCACCCATCACACCTGCACGCTCTGTACGTGCCACGTGTTTTTTAATCCGTTCTACAACCTCGTAACCCGCTTCAACATCCACACCAGACTGCGCGTAAGCATTTTTATTTGTCATTTTATTCATTCCTTTTCCTTTGTATCTCTGGAGAATTTTTCTTCTATCAATTAATAAAAACTCGTCTTATCCCCCAAGCTTCTACGATATTCTTCTTCGTAATCGTAGAGAGGCGTTGGGTAATCCCCGTCAAAGTAAGACACGCAGAGACCACCATTTGGTGCATCCGTTTCAATGCCGATAGAGTCAATCAAGCCCTCAATTGAAAGATAAGTTAGACTGTCTGCGCCAATGATTTGGCGGGTTTCTTCTACTGTATGATTGGCTGCTATCAACTCTTGACGAGTCTGAATATCAATCCCATAAACAAGGATAGGCTAGAGCTGGACTTCCGATAGCAACGTGAACTTCAGAAGCACCAGCTTCCTTCAAGAGTTGGACGATGCGACGAGAAGTTGTACCACGGACAATGGAATCATCTACCATAACCACACGTTTACCTTTGACAACACCAGAAACTGCAGATAGCTTCATACGAACCCCCTGCTCACGCAACTCTTGAGTTGGTTGGATAAAGGTACGTTGGGTGTATTGATTCTTTATCAGACCCATTTCATTTGGCAGGCCTGATTCTTCGGCAAACCCCATAGCTGCGCTGAGCGAGGAATTGGGTACTCCAACCACTATATCTGCCTCTTGCTTGAACTCACGTGCCAGTTGAGCTCCCATTCTCTTACGAGCCGTATGGACATTGACTCCGTGGATATTGGAGTCAGGACGTGCGAAGTAGATATACTCCATGGAACAGATAGCCAACTGAGTATCGTTTGTATAGCTGTCATACTGAATACCACTATCATCAATAATGACAATCTCCCCTGGTTTTACGTCGCGAATCCACTCAGCACCGATTACTTCAAAGGCACAGGTTTCAGATGAAACCACTACTGCTCCATTGGCCAATTTCCCTATAGAAAGTGGACGGAAACCGTTTGGATCTAAAGCTGCAATCAGCTTGTCTTCAAACATTAAGAGATAGGCAAATCCACCTTTGACAAGGCTGAGCGCTTCTTTGACTTTCCCCAGCAGGCTAGGATTGTGGCTTCGGCGAATAAGGTGAGCCAAGATTTCAGAGTCAGAGGTTGAGCTAAAAATTGCTCCTCTTTGTTCTAGTTCTGTCTTAAGAGATGTAGCATTGGTCAAATTCCCATTGTGGGCAAGACCAAACTGCATATCATGAAAGCGAAAGAAGAAGGGTTGAATATTGTCAACAGACGCTTCCCCAGCAGTCGCATAGCGCACATGTCCAATAGCTCCTGCTCCTGTCAGTTTATCCAATTTCGCTGGATTTCTAAAAACTTCTGATAGAAGCCCCATATCACGATGACGCTTCAATTTCCCTTGGTCATTGGAGAGGATTCCTGCCCCCTCCTGACCACGGTGCTGAAGACTATGGAGTCCAAAATAGGTCAATTTGGCAGCGTCTGGGTGACCCCAGATACCAAAAACACCACATTCTTCATTAAGAGATTTTACTTCGTATGTCATTTTATATACCTAATTTTTATTTGTGTATCATTCCTTAACGATACTAGAGCGGAATGATACGGCAGAAGCTCGTTTCACTCGCAACAACAAATCATTTGCAATTATCGCAAGTTAGATCTACTTGATTTTACATTTACTGATGATTATCTATTAGAAAATCTATAAAGCCTATTTTTCCAGTAAAGTATTTAACCGCTGATGCAAAAGAGATATTGGTCTTTATTTCCTGGAATATTTTTGGAAAAAGACCGTCTTCGAAACGTTCTGAGTGACCCATCTTCCCAATAATTTGACCATTCTTACTTGTGATACCTTCAATCGCATTGACAGAACCGTTAGGATTGTATTTAGAATCCATGCTTGGTTTACCTTCGAAGTCAACATATTGGGTAAAGATTTGACCATTGTCACGGAGTTCCTCAAATTCTTCAGCTGTCACGACAAACTTCCCTTCACCGTGTGATACTGGGATAGCGTGGATGTCTCCAACTTCTACTCCCGCTAGCCATGGTGAGTTGGTATTGGCAATCCGTGTTTCTACCATCTTGGCCACGTGTTGGTTGGCATCATTGTAGAAGAGAGTTGGGCTGGTACTGCTTGCATCTTCAAAGTTCCCATATGGAAGAAGACCTGATTTGACAAGAGCTTGGAATCCGTTACAGATACCGATAATCAAACCACCACCTTCGATAAAGCTATCGATGGCTGCACGTACTTTCATTGAGCAAGATGTTCACGATAAATTTAGCTGATCCATCAGGTTCGTCGGCGGCTGAGAAGCCACCGGCAAAGAAGATAATGTTAGCTTTTCCGATATTGTCAACCATGGTGTCAACAGACTTGACAATAGTTTCTTCATTCAGTGTTACAAATGGTACCAAGTTTACTTTGGCGCCTTCTTTTTCAAAGGCCTTAGCGGAATCGTACTCAGAGTTAGTACCTGGGAACACTGGGATGTAAACTACTGGTGTCTCAACTGTTTCTTTGGCTTGATGACAGCATCTGATGCCACAGCAGGTACTTCTTCCAACTCAGTTGCTTGTGCAAATTCCGTTGGGTAAACCTCTTCCAATTTACCTTGGAATGCACTGTCAAGTTTGTGTCCATCAAGCCTTACACCGTTGACAGTAAGTGTAAAGTCGGTTGCTGTTTGTCCAATCTTGGCAACACCTGCAATATCTTCAGGAGATGTGAAGATGAATCCACCCAATTGAGCTGTCAAGACAGTCTCAAGATTTTCAAGGCTTACAGTGGCACCAATATGGTTACCAAATGTTGCAAGGGCAAGGGCTTCAAGGACACCTCCATATTTGACCGCTGATGCTGCTGTCACTTTGTGATCAGCTTGGATGGCTTCAAATTGAGCAAAGTTAGACTTGATAAGATCAAAGTCAATTTCTTGTGCCAAAGCTTGACCTGGGATGTAATAGATATTTTCACCAACAGCTTTAAATTCTGGAGAAAGGACCTTACGGCTATCTGCAGTTGTTACCCCAAAGGCAACCAAGGTTGGTGGTACTGTCAATTCTTCAAAGGTACCAGACATAGAGTCCTTCCCACCGATAGATGGCAACCCAAGTTGAATCTGAGCTTCAATTGATCCAAGAAGAGCTGATACTGGTTGACCAAAACGCTCTGCTTGTTTATCCATACGCTCGAAGTATTCTTGATAAGAGAAACGAGCCTTAGACCAGTTTGCACCAGCAGCAACCAAACGAGCGGTTGCTTCGATGACCGCATAAGCAGCACCATGATATGGAGACCATTCTGCTACATAAGGGTTGAACCCTTGCGCCATAACAGAAGCAGTTGTTGTCACACCATGTTGAACTGGCAATTTCTGAACAGAAGCTTCAGTTGGTGTGATTTGGTAGCGACCTCCTAGTGGGTGATTGACTGTTGAACGTCCAACTGAACTATCAAAGATGGTTTGTAGCCCTTTTTGACTAGCATGGTTGAGGTCAGCCAAGACTGCAAGAGTATCCGCTTCAAGGGTTTCGGCAGATGTTTGGCGTTCTTCTGGAAGATTAACATCTTTGTCAACTACCTTAGCATCCACAACTACACGCACACCGTTTGTATCAAGGAAACGACGTTCCAAATCAACAATCGTTTCACCATTCCAGTGCATGACAAGATTTGGTTTTTCCGTCACTGTCGCGACGACAACCGCGTCAATATTTTCTTTATTACATGCTGCAATGAAGGCAGCTACATCTTCTGGACGAACTACCACAGCCATACGCTCTTGAGATTCAGAGATGGCAATTTCGGTACCATTCAAACCTTGGTATTTCAATGGCACTTTGTCTAGATCAATTTCAAGACCATCTGCCAATTCACCGATAGCCACACAGACACCACCAGCACCAAAGTCATTTGATTTCTTGATCAGACGTGTCACTTCCCCATTACGGAAAAGACGTTGAATCTTCCGTTCTTCGATGGCATTCCCTTTTTGAACCTCAGCACCAGCCGTTTCAACAGATTCAACCGTTTGAACTTTAGATGAACCTGTCGCACCACCGACACCATCACGTCCAGTCTTACCTCCGAGCAAGATAATCACATCACCTGCTTCAGGTTTTTCACGGACAACATTTTCCTTAGGAGCCGCACCGACAACGGCACCTAGCTCCATACGTTTCGCAACGAAACCAGGGTGGAAGTATTCACGAACATAAGTTGTTGCAAGACCAATTTGGTTCCCATATGAAGAATAACCGTGAGCCGCTGTTTTAGAAATTACTTGTTGTGGCAATTTACCAGCACGAGTCGCTGAAATTGGAGCTGTAATATCGCCAGCACCTGAAATACGCATGGCTTGGTAAACGTAAGAACGCCCTGACAATGGGTCACGAATGGCCCCACCGATACAAGTAGCCGCTCCACCAAATGGTTCGATTTCCGTTGGGTGGTTATGGGTTTCGTTCTTGAACATGAGAAGCCATGGTTCTTTGACACCATTGACATCCACTTCAATTTCAACAGAGCAGGCATTGATTTCATCAGATACTTCCATGTCATCCAAACGGCCATTGGCACGCTCATAACGGCCAAAAATAGTGGCCATATCCATCAAGGTTTGAGGTTTTTCTGTACGTCCCAACTCATCACGCATGGCAATATACTTGTCATAAGTCGCTTGCAATTGTTTTTGGAATTTAGAAGCTGAGAAGTCGATGTTTTTCAACTCAGTCTCGAATGTTGTATGACGGCAGTGGTCAGACCAATAAGTATCCAAAACCTTCAACTCAGTCTCAGTTGGCACACGTCCAATTGACTTGAAATAGTCTTGAATGAAGAGGAGGTCATCCACTTCCATGGCCAATCCTTGCTCTGCCTTATACTGTGCAAAATCTTCTGCCGTATAGCTTTCAAAGAAATCCAAGCTTGGAATGGTCTTGTCAGACTCAGAGAAATCCTGTTTCGCAATGCCAAGAGTGATATCTTTGAAACGAGAATCCACTGGGTTCAAGAGGTAGTTTTTGACAGCTTCCAATTCATTCGCATCAATATCCTTATTGACCAAGTATAATTGTGCTGTATTCACCGTTACATCATTTGAACTACCAAGTAAAAGCAAAGCTTCCTGTGAAGATGCTGCACGTTGGTCAAATTGACCAGGCAAACTTTCAATAGCAAAGAAAGCATAATTCTCAAGATCAGCCTTAACCGCAGCTTCATCCAAAACAGTATCGGTCACTTGCTCAGAGAAGATGTGTTTTTCCGCACGCGCAAACAAGTTCTCTGCCAAATTAAAGACATCGTAAACCTGAACAATACGAAGATCATTCAACGTTTTCAACTGAAGATTATGCTGTAATTCTTTTACTAAAGACTGAGATTTTACACGAAAATCAGCTTTTTTCTCAACGAAAATACGTTTATCCATTTTATTTCCTTTATTTCTATTCAAATAGGTTATCGAAGACGAAGGTTTTGCCTTTCAAACAAGTTACTTCAAGCCCTGCAATTTCTCCAACACAATCTTATATACATCCGTTAAACTGCCTAAATCTCTACGGAACACATCCTTATCCATATGGTGCCCTTCCGCATCCCAAAGGCGGCAGTTGTCTGGTGAGAATTCGTCTGCCAAGATAATCTTGCCATCCTTATCAAAACCAAATTCCAATTTGAAGTCAATCAATCGAAGACCAATTTGTGCAAACCAATCTTTCAGCAATTCATTGATACGACGCGTTTCTTCCTTGATATAAGCAATTTGTTCATCATTGGCAATATCCAAGAACTTCACATGCTCATCATTGATAAATGGATCATCCAACTCATCATTTTTGTAGTAAAATTCAACGATTGGAGTTTTCAAGTCCAAACCTTCTTCAACACCGAACCGTTTTGAGAAAGAACCTGCCGTCACGTTACGAAGCACAACCTCCAAAGGAATGATGGTAACCTTCTTGTTCAATTGTTCGGTATCAGAGATACGTTCGATAAAGTGAGTAGCCACACCCGCAACATTCAATTTTTCAAAAATAAGAGACGAAATCTGATTATTGAGCACACCTTTGCCTTCGATGGTCTCTTTACGAGCACCATTCAGCATGGTAGCCTGGTCCTTATAAACGGACCCTAATCACATGTTCGTCTTCTGTAGTATAGATGTCTTTAGCTTTTTCCCGTATAAATAAGTTTACTGGACATTTTCTTGTTCGCCTTTCGTATTACTTGAGCTCATTTTATCACAACGATAAGTAAAAATCAAATATTTCACGAACGAAAAACGCATTCCATCCTGAGTTTTATAAAAACTGTAAATCGTTTTAGGATTACAGTTTTTTAAATATTATTTAAGAAAAAGTGATCATTATTCCCAATTCAAGAAATCATCCAAATAATAGCGTAAATAACTTTTCTTGCCTGTAATTATCTGTAAACGGCCTTCTAAACCATACCTAAGCTTTTCAGCTTGTTCTTGAGTTATTTTTGTTTCCGCTTCTATTTTAAAGAAATTTCCTTGGTCAGTTCTCGTTGCAATTGTATCAATACTAGTGATAGTAGAAATAAGTCTCACTTGACCATTAGCGTCATTAGTCGTGGTAAAGCGTACAGAATCTCCAATCTTGATTCTCACAATATCTTTTGAACTAAGATAGGCCGTCAATTTTGTTTTCCCTTCTCTATCTAATAGTGGATATAATTTAGCCAGTAATGTTCCTTCTGTGACTACCGCAGATTGATTCCTTTCAGGATTGAGATAAAGAACTCCGTCTTCCTGGGCTCTTATTGTTCCTGTTTCGAGTAAGCTAGTTTGATTTTTTTTGCCTATTTCTCCTTCTAAATCATCTTGCTCTAAAGCTATCTGCTCTTGTACAGTCGAAGAATTCTGAGAAAAGAGACCTATATTGGGTTGTGTAGTACTGTTCTTAAGGTTACTTGTTTACTTTGATGATTTCTAAAACTCTCCAACTGATTAACATTAGCTTCATCCTGAATCACATCTCCAACCTCCTGATACTGAACAAGTAAATCTCCTCGTTGCACTTGTTTGTTCTCTTCCAGATAATTAACTACCATCCGCCTATTACTAGTTGATTGGATATTAGCAATGATACGACTAGGTTCAACTGTAGCTTTCGAAGATAAACTAATTTCCTTTTCTGCAAACATTGCAAATCCAAACGTAAACACAACCAAAAGTGACATAGGAAAAATCACTCGGCTGGAAAAATTATGATAACGTCGATTATAAAATTCCGCACTTTCTAAAAATTCAAGATGCATTCTTTCTCCTTTCTAACAGTTAACTAAATGATTATAAAAACTATTTCGAGCAAGCAAGTCAGCATGATTCCCCTCCTCTACAATCTTACCCCGATCCAAAACGATAACCTTCTCCACCCGTTCAGCAATAGTTAAACGGTGAGCGATGAAAATCAAGGTCTTATCTAGATTCATGAGGTTGTCTACTATCCGTTTCTCTGTTAAGATATCTAGACTGCTCGTCGCCTCATCCAAAATCAAGATAGGAGCATCTGTCAAGAGAGCACGCGCCCAAAGCAATCCTCTGGCGTTGACCACCAGAAATTCCTGTACCATCAGAAGTCAATTCTGTCTGGTAATTCAAGGGCATACGCTCAATATCTTCACGAATTTCTGCTAATTCCACCGCACGCACTATATCCTCCTGAGTAGTTCCCTCTTTAGCTCCAAGCAGGAGATTTTCTAAAATTGTTCCATTGAATACATAGGGTTGTTGAGGTAAATAGTTGATATGTTGGCGCAGAGACTTTTTATCAATATGATTTAAATTCATATCCCCAAGTCTGATTTCTCCCTGACTTGGGTTGTAAAAATTAACCATCATCTTAGCTAGAGTCGACTTCCCTGATCCTGAAATCCCTACAAGAGCTATTTTAGAACCCTGTTTGATTGTCAAATTGATATCTGATAAGATATCTTGACCATAATCATACTTGTAGTGAATTCCCTTAAAAGTCATATCTCCTTGAACCATACTCAAATCCTCTACCATTTTCTGTTCTTCAAACTCGGATTTGACCAGATAGACCTCGTTGAGACGACTATTAGCAACTTGAGCTGTTTGAATCTTACTCTGAAGGTTGATGATATTTTCTAGAGAATTCGTAAAATAATAAAGAAGTGTATTATAGGTAATTAACTGTCCCAAGCTCATTTTCCCATCCATAACAAGATTGGCCCCCATCCATAAAATACAGACATTTAGAAAAAGTTGAGCAAGTTTTTTAAGAGCTTTTTGCTGACTTTCTGCTCTACTATAAGTAAAGGATCTTTTCAGATAATCCACAAATTCCCTATCAATCTTTTGGTAGCGTGTTTTTTCGCTAGCCAAGGATTTAATCGTTTCAATACCATTGATATCCTCTATAACGGATGATGATAGGGTTGCATTTGCTTCCATAGTATCCCGGTTCATCTTTTCAAAAGGTTTCATAAAAGCAAAAATAATTGCAGCATAAATGGGAAGACCCAATAAGCTTATGAAAAAGAGACTACTATTTTGCAAAAATAAGATTATGGAAATAATCAATACCGTAGATATATCTAAAAAAATTGAAATAATGGTTGAAGCTAAGGCATCTATGATACTATTGGCATCTGTAAATCGAGACACGATTTCCCCCGTCCGTCGAGTCGCAAAAAAAGACACAGGTAGATGAAAAACATGTTTGATATAAGATAAAATAACATCAATCGATAGACGTTGCCCAAGGACAATTAATAGGTAATCTTGAGCAAAAGACAAAATCTGCTGAAGCGCATACACGATAACAAGACATATAGAAACAACACTTAGGGTCGAAGAGGTCTGATTTGGTACATAGGTATCAATAATAGATTGTAGATAGTATGAACCAACAATATTAATCAAGGTTACTAGAACTGTCGCTAAAATGATATTGATGATCAAACCTTTCTGATTTATCAAAATAGGCAGAAAAGAAGTAAGACCCTGATTCTTGTCCTTATGTGGCTGATAATTTGGGGAAGGAGCCACAAAGATAGTTGTTCCTGTCCATTCTTCTTCAAATCTTTCGCGCGATAGTTTTGTCAATCTAATCCCTGGATCTGGGTCAGCTATATGAATATTCTCCTTATCCCGTCCGGTTACTACATAGTAATGAAGTAATTCTCCTTCCTTAAGTACGTGTACGATAAAAGGAAATGTCAAATCAGGCAAATCGAACAGGCTCATATCCGCTTGAATAGCCTGTGTTTCAAACCCAAGTTCTCCGCAACTTTCACTAGCCCCAAAGCTGTCGTCCCATTTATAGTCGTTTTGGCTAACTCTCGTAGACGTGCTAATGAATAATAGCTTCCAAAATAGCCAAACACCATGGCCAACGAAGCCACTCCGCAGTCCTTCTGATCCATCTGTGAGCGGTAGTGTTTTTTTCCTAAATTTCATATTCTTATCCTTTTTCTTAACAATCTAATTAAAAAGTTCTGTAAGATTATTTTTAGCCAAACAAAGTAAGAAATAGGTAACTCTTTCTAAAAAAACAATATCTGTACTCAAACTGTACTGATATAAGTTTAAGTGTTCATATGAATAAACAAATTTGTCAAGATAAATGCTTTACCTATCACAAAAAAACCATATCAGCACAGTCTACATAAAAAAGCAACATGCCAGGCATGTTGCTTTTTCTTATGTTCTATTTTTAATGATTGCTAATACGTCTGCGACACTTTGGAGATTGTCAATTTCTTCATCACTGATCTCAATTCCAAATTCATCCTCAATGGTTAGGACAAATTCCATCAAATCTACTGAATCAGCATCCAAATCATCCTTTAAGCTCAAGTTTTCGGTTACGACAAAGTCTTCTCCTTGACGCTCTTGAATGATGGTTACGATACGGTCAAAAATTTGTTGATCTGTCATATTATTCTCCTTATTCCTCTGAAAATTCACGCGCAGTTTGGGCAACTACATCTGTCTCAAGCATGGTACGAATCTGGCGTATTGTGCTATAGACAGCCTTGGCATCACTTGAGCCATGAGTCTTAACTACTGGCGCCTTAACACCAAACAGAACCGCGCCTCCAACATCTGAATAGTTGAGCTGTTTTTTCAAACCTCTGAGGTTATCCTTAAGAAGGAAAGCCCTAGCTTGGCTCTAAGACCACCACCTACAATAGCATTTTTGAGCAAGCCCATGATACCCATAGCAGTCCCTTCAATAGCTTTGAGCACAGCGTTTCCCGTGAAACCATCTGTTACGACTACATCGGCAACACCATCCATCAAATCACGCGCTTCCACGTTCCCGACGAAATTCAAACTCTCGTCAGCCATTAATAGGTCATAGGCTTCCTTGCGGAGTGGATCTCCCTTGCTGCTCTCTGTCCCGTTATTAAGCAAACCTACACGAGGTTTTTCAATACCACGAACATTTCTAGCATAGAAGGAACCTAAGATAGCGTATTGATGCAGGTGATGAGCTGTATTTTCTGCATTGGCACCAAGGTCAAGCATGTCAAAACCTTTCCCATCAATAGTTGGCAAGGTTGACATAAGACCTGGTCGATCGATATTTTTGATACGACCAACGATAAAAAATCCTGCTGCTAACAAGGCGCCTGTATTTCCTGCAGAAAGAACTGCATCTGCCTCTCCATCTTTGACAGCCTTGGCTGCCAATACCATACTGGCATTTTTCTTCTTACGGATAGCTTTTGTAGGCTCATCATCAGAATTTATTTTTTCATCTGTATGGATAATGCTGACGCGCTCTGTAGCTGTTAGATATTGCTTGATTTTACTTTCATCTCCATAAAGTTGGACTTCAATATCTGAAAAGTCAGCAAGGGCTTGATTAACTCCCTCTACAATAGCTTGTGGTGCGTAATCGCCACCCATTGCATCAACTGCGATTTTTTTCATTTGTCTTCCTCTTTCAGTAGTTGTCCCCAGTCGGCTAGGGAATCAATAAATTTCTTTGATTTCAGATGAATGCCGACATATTCCTCGTAGATTTGGTCCATAAACTTGCGCAAGTCCTGCTTGATTTCGGCCTTAAGTGAGATAGTCTCCAAGGTCTCAAAATCAATGGTTTGAAATTGATTGAGCAGATAAGGAATATTGGGATTTAAATGACATCGTTTCTCATCTTCATGGTAATGATCGGGACAAAGACAACCCCCGTATTTGAAGGAGAAGTCAAAGGCTTGCCCCACACGATGACAAAAGGTACACTCATTAAAGTTGAGACTGATTCCAAAACGTGTCAATATTTGAATTTCAAAAATATTGGTCAAAACTTGATAATCCAGACCCTCTTCCATCAGCTCTAAAGTCTTTTGCAAAAAAGCAAATAAGGGAGCATCTTCTTGGTTATCCTGCAAACTCGCATCTGCCAAGGCTGCAACGTAAGTCGCATAAGCCATAACAAAGAGGTCACTATTGATTTTCGGAAAAGTCTTCACCTCATGATAATCTTCTATATAACTAAGTCCATCGTCATTAACTTTTAGGAGAAAATGGGCTAAGACTAAAGGTTGAATGACAGGAGCTAGTTTGGATTGGCCGGCGTGTTTGACAAAAAACATGCGCTTCCCTGCCTGTTCTGTAAAGATTTTAACAAGCTTATCATCCTCTCGAAAATTTCGATTGTAAAGTACTAAACCCTGACTCGTAATCGAATGAATCATGCTTCTCTCATGTACTCCTCAAGTCGTTTCATAGCTTCTCTGATGGTTTCCATGCTAGCTGCATAAGATAGGCGAACATAGCCTTCTCCATACTGGCCAAAGGCAGCACCAGGGATAAAGGCAACAGCCTTCTTCTGGGCAAAATCTTTCAGAAAAGCAAAGGAATCTTGATTATAGCCTGCCGGAATCTTAGCAAAGATATAAAAAGCACCGTCCGGCTTGATGATTTCAAAACCAAGCTTAGTCATTTTCTCAATAATGTAGTCCCGACGTTGGATATATTCCTTCTTCATCGGTTCTGCGTCATCTTTACCAGCTGTCAATGCTTCCACCGCAGCATGTTGTGCCATGGTATTCGCAGCAGTAACCAAATATTGGTGACTCTTGATGAGTTGAGCTGTGAAGTTTGCTGGTGCAAAGATTAAACCTAAACGCCAACCTGTCATAGCATGGGATTTAGATAGACCGTTGATGATAATAGCCTGATCCCTCAGCATAGTTCCCAAAGATACATGATTTTCTCCTGTATAAGTCAACTCTGAGTATACCTCATCACAGACGACGAAAATCTCATACTTGCGTAAAACAGCTGCCAAGGCTTCTAATTGCTCGCGACTATAAGTAATGCCAGTTGGGTTAGCTGGATAGTTGAGAATGACAGCCTTAAGCTTGTCACCTTGCTCTAGAATTGCCTTCTCCAGCATTTCAGGAGTCAGGACAAAGCCATTTTCAGTCGTATCAATCTCGACAATCTCTGCTCCAACCAGATTGACAATTGGCTCATACCCAGGATAGGCAGGAGCTGGCAAGAGAACCTTGTCTCCTTCCTCCAAAATAGCTGTCAGAGTAGCTGATAGAGCCTCTGTCGCACCAATTGTGACCAAGATTTCATTCTCTGGATTGTAGTCTAGCTGATATTTCTCTTTTACAAAATCACTCGCCGCCTGACGCAATGTCAACAAACCACTCATCCCTGTATAGTAGGATTGATCTTGGTCAATGGCTCGCTTTGCAGCTTCCTTGACATGATCTGGCGTTGTAAATCTGGTTCTCCCAAGGTCAATCGCAGGACTCCAGGAATCTCTGAAATAGCCTGGTCAAATTGACGAATCAAGGAAACTTGTATCTTATCTAATTGTTTATTAAAGCGTTTGGTTAAGTCCATATATATCCTCCTTGATCAAAGAACATATATCTATTATACTACAAAAGCTCTCTGACCGCAAAATTCCATTTATTTTCAACCTTCTGCTCACTTTCTATTTTACTTTTCTGATAGACAAGCTTATAATAAGAAGTGCTTATTTTCGGAGGTTTTTATGTCATTTCTATCAAAGAATTGGGCAGGACTGTTAGCCTGTCTTATTATATCTATCATTTCTTGGGCGTTAGGAAGCTTCTTGCCTGTTGTAGGAGCACCAGTTTTTGCTATTTTTATCGGCATGTTTCTCCATCCCTTTCTCTCTAACTACAAACAACTGGATGCAGGCTTGACTTATAGCTCCAAAAAACTGCTTCAGTATGCCGTTATCTTACTTGGTTTTGGCCTCAATATCTCACAAGTTTTCGCAGTTGGAAAATCTTCCCTCCCTGTTATCCTCTCAACCATTTCTATCGCTTTGATTATAGCTTTCTTTTTCCAACGCTTGTTTAACCTAGATACAAAGCTAGCTACCTTGATTGGAGTTGGATCTTCTATCTGTGGCGGTTCTGCCATTGCAGCGACTGCTCCCGTTATTCACGCCAAAGAAAAAGAAGTGGCCCAAGCCATTTCTGTTATCTTTTTCTTCAATGTTTTGGCAGCTCTTATCTTTCCAACTCTAGGTTCTTGGCTCCATCTTTCCAACGAAGGTTTTGCTCTCTTTGCGGGTACTGCGGTCAACGATACATCCTCTGTAACAGCCACAGCTAGCGCCTGGGATAGTCTTTACCAAAGCAATACTCTCGAATCTGCTACTATTGTCAAACTGACACGCACCCTGGCTATTATCCCTATTACTCTCTTCCTCTCCTATTGGCAAAGCCGTCAACAAGGCAACAACCAAGGGGTGAAGCTTAAAAAAATCTTCCCCGTTTTCATCCTTTACTTTATCCTAGCTTCTCTGCTAACTACTCTTCTCACATCTTTCGGTGTCAGCAATAGCTTCTTTTCACCTCTCAAACAACTCTCCAAATTCCTCATCATCATGGCTATGAGTGCTATTGGTCTCAAAACCAACCTCATTGCTATGATCAAATCCAGTGGAAAATCCATTCTTCTTGGAGCCCTTTGCTGGATTGCTATCATCCTGACCAGTCTTGGTATGCAAACACTCCTCGGCATTTTCTAATACTCTTCGAAAATCTCTTCAAACCACGTCAACGTCGTCTTGCCGTACTCAAGTACAGCCTGCGGCTAGTTTCCTAGTTTGCTCTTTGATTTTCATTGAGTACAACACAAAAGGTAGCCTAAAGGCTACCTTTTTATTGTTCAAGAATTAAACGTGTATGTTCTCTCTTAATACAACGGTTCATCACGATGTCATCGCATCCCCCAGCACGCAAGATTTCTTCTGCTTCCAAACTTTCAAGTCCTAGTTGTGCCCAGAAAATCTTGGCATCCGCCTTGAGAAAGTCTCGTGCTACATCAGGTAAAAATTCACTGCGACGATAGACATTGACGATATCTACAGGGAAAGGAATTTCAGCTAGACTAGCATAAACCTTTTCTCCCAAAATCTCGCCACCTGCAGCTTTAGGGTTAACTGGAATGATTTTATAGCCACGAGCCTGCATTTCTTTAGTCACTCGATTGCTAGTTGTTTCCTCACGATCGGATAAGCCTACTACAGCTAGAGTTTTACTGGTTGCTAGATACTGACGGACCACACCATCACTTGGATTAATAAATTCTTGAGTCATGAAAATCCTCCTTTTTCATCAGTATAGCATATTTTGAAAAAGCTTTGCAGAAATTTACTATAAAAATCAAAATCAAAATCAAAAATCCTCCCAAAATTAAACTATTTTCATTTAATTTTAAGAGGATTCATATAGTTTTTAATTTTTATTATCTTGTTGGTTTATACTGAAGTTCTTCACCATGTTGTTTGACAAAGTCAGTCATCTCTGAATCAGGAATTTGTCGAAGGTAAATATTTGTACGAATCGTATCATCTTCTTCAAGACAAGTTGACAGAACCATATATTTATCTTTTGGAGACACCCTAACATTTGGTTTCTTAACTTTTCGCCTCGTCATAAATAGCTGTCAATTGCTTTTCAAAATCCGCGTCATCTTCAAAAGAAGTACGATAAAACGCTGTTGTTTCTGGAACTATAACCACTGCAATGGCTTCATAATAGTACTTTCTTTCCGGCGTTTCAATGACTACATAAGGATGTTTATCGAAATAATCTTGACTACTGAAGTAATTTACGTCTTTAAACATACGATGGTCAGGGTACTTCTTCCTCTAGCGTGACCAAATAACCATGTTAAACGATCACTAAAATCCTTCTTGTTATCAGCATCCATAAAGACTGCTCCCATTAGAGGTTGATGCACACCTTCAAACGTTTTTATCTAGATAAGTTGCGTTATCCGTTGTTTGAACGACCGGTTCATCTAACTGTGTGCCAGGAATATATACATAACCAACCGTTTCAGAGTTTGTTGCGAGCAAGCCTTTAAATTTATTAGCGAGATATTCCTTTTCTTCTGCACTAACAGTATAGGTCTGCTTTAGGAGCTTCTGAGTAACTTTTACATCAGTAACATTATTTTTGTTTATCTGGTTTTGGAGCTAGGAAGCTATTATAAACAAAGAAACCACCAAAAACAATGACAACGAATGTAAGAATGGAAGCTATTATTTTACCAATGGGTGATTTTTTTATCCTAGAATGTTCACTCATTATTTTCTCCCTCATTATTTACCAAAAAAATCACTGAAACGAAGTTTCAGTGATCGGTTACTTCATTAAACAAATGAATTATTTAACTGCACTTGTTTTTGGAAGAGCTTTTTTTGACCTGCAGCTGCTGGAGCTTTTCTGACCTGCTTTAGCATCTTTACCAGCTGGTTTAGCTGCATCTTTAGGTCTGCGCTAACTACAAATTCACCTGGTTTACCTGGTACAGGTTTTCAATTCTTCACCAGCTGCTTTGAATTTAGCTTTAGTTGAAGCGTCGTCATCGTTGTTAAGACCAGCTTTAGCGTAGTCAGTAAGACCGTCTTTTTCGTTTGAAAATAGATCTGCACCTTTAAGTGAAGTTGCATTGTCTTGAGAGTCATAGTGTGAACCTGTATTGTTTGCAAATACTGGCGTTGCTGTGCAAATACTGCAAAGTGCAGCTACTGATGATAATAAAACTTTTTCATTGTTTTATCTCCTCTTTTTTTAAAATTTATTTCATGAGGGATTACCTCACTAATCAGATTATATCACATATATTTAAGTTGTCAAGCTTTTTTTAAAAACTATTTTTAAAATTTTCTGGTAAAAAAATGAGTAAAATTCATATTCTTTAAAAATAAGAAATATTCTCGAAGGATTACGGAAGAACATAGACTAAAAAAACGAACAATTTGTGAGATTTTTCACATTTTTCTAATCAATATTGAGAAACTCCCAAGCAAGGGTTCTAGCACTTTTGTTGGGAGTTTTGTCTGATCTCAACTGTAATTTGTTAGATATTTTTCTCGATACTAAATAATGGAGAAAAGAGGACGTTTTTCGTGGATACGGATGATTGCATCGCCTAAAAGATGAGCGATAGAGATTTGCTCAATCTTATCAATCAAACGTTCCTCTGGTAGGTAGATAGTATCCAAAACAACCAATTTTTTAATAGCTGATTTTTGGATGTTCTCCATAGCTGGCCCTGAAAAGAACTGGGTGTGTACAGCTTGCGTAAACTTCAACAGCTCCAGCTTCAGCAAGTGCATCTGCCGCGTGACAAATGGTTCCGGCTGTATCAATCATATCGTCAATCAAGATACAAGTTTTACCTTCAACCTTACCAATGATGTTCATCACTTCACTAGTATTCATCTTGTCTACGCTACGACGTTTATCAATAATCGCAATCGGAGTTTTTCAAGAATTCTGCTAATTTACGAGCACGAGTGACACCACCATGGTCTGGACTGACAACAACATAGTCAGAACCAACCATACCACGACGCTCAAAGTAATCCGCAATCAAAGGAGCACCCATCAAGTGATCAACAGGAATATCAAAGAATCCTTGAATCTGTGCAGCGTGCAAATCAATTGTCAACAAACGATCTACTCCAGCTACTTCAAGCATATTTTGCCACGAGTTTTGCAGTGATTGGTTCACGCGCTCTAGCCTTTCTATCTGACGCGCATAACCATAGTAAGGCATTACAACGTTGACGGATTCTGCACTGGCACGTTTCAAAAGCATCAACCATAATCAAAAATCTCTAGTAGATTGTCATTTACAGGTGAGCTAGTTGATTGTAAGATAAAGACATGTTTCCCACGGATAGATTCTTCGATATTAACTTGATTTCTCCATCTGAAAATTGACGAACAGTCGATTTTCCCAATTCTATCCCAATTTCTTGCGCCACACGCTCTGCCAATTCTCTATTTGAAGAAAAGGGCAAACAGCTTTTAAATCAGAAAAAGACATGATTTCCTCCAGTATTTATGTATCACTTGTATTTTTTCACAACATTTTCCATCTACCATTGTAGCGCTTTTTTCTTGATTTTTCAATAAAAAATAAGACAAGAGTAGACATTTATACTCTTATCTTATACTATTTTATATTAGTGATATTAAAGGTAAAAACTTGTCAACCTTCTCATCCTACTTCATGCTACTCCAGAAGCTTTTCAATAGAAAGTTAGTATATCTCTCTCATACTACCTGTATCTACATCATAAACAGCTCCTGAAATTATGACATCATCTGGAATTAATGGACATTCTCGCAACAACTTCATATCCTCTCGGACACTCTCATCGATGTCTTGAAACGGTAAAAAATCCTGCCCAGATACATCAACTCCCAATTCACATTTTAGGTGCTCTTGAAAATCCTCGTTATTGAAGGTTTGAGCCCCGCAGTCTGTATGATGAAGAACCACAATCTCTCTTGTCCCCATTTGTTGTTGGGAAATTACAAGTGAACGAATCATATCGTCCGTCACTCGACCACCCGCATTCCGTAAAATATGGGCATCTCCTAGAGCTAACCCCAGAGCTGGCGCAACGTGTAGACGCGAATCCATACAAGTTACGATTGCAACCTTGGTCTTGGGTTTAATGGATAAATGCGAAATCTCCATGTAGTTCTACATAAGCTTGATTGGCTTTTAAAAAATTTTCAAAATAGGACATGACAACTCACTTTCTAGTCTGCCAGATAATTTGAACACCAAATTATTTATCTCCTATCTTACCATCTTTTCTTTGTCTTGTCAGCTGTCAACTTTCATATAAAAAAACTGGGACAGATACATCCAGCGACTAGCTTGGGTTTCTGTCCTAGTTTTTTTATATATGAACCTTTTGGATATACTTGTTAAGAGAACCTGCAAAGCTTTGAAGATTGAGACTTTGTACATAGACCTCACCAGTCCCTCGGAAGGTGTTCACCACTCCTTCACCTGTACCGATAGACTGCCAGAAACCATTTTCTAGGTGAATATCATAGTCCAAAGACTGGCTCCAAGCCACCACATGAGCATTATCAATCGTTACTTCTTGGTTTTGTAGTTCAATTTTTTTAATCGAACCAAAAGCATTGGCCAAAAGAGTTCCTTGACCTTGAGTAGTCATCACAAAGAGACCGCCTTGCCCTCCGAACAGAGCTTTCCCAATAGACTGGCGCTCCATTGTATAGAAAGCTGTACCATCAAGAGCTAGAAAGGCTCCATCATTCAATCGATATTGCTTTTCACCTATCTCAAGAGCAATCACTTGACCAGGAGTATTTGGTGCTAAAGCAAGATTCCCGTTGTCAGACTCAGCAACAGCTTGAGTGATAAAGGTACTTTCACCAGAAACCATTGAACGCCCCTACAGCTTTTGACAAAACGTCCCCAAACCAGAACCGCTAGCATTGAGCTGGGTATTGAGACTTACATTAGGGTGTATGGTAGACCATGCTTCCACGCTGGATAAAGACCGTTTCTCCTTGATTGAGCGACAACTCTACCAAAGGAAACTGCATGTGACTGTCCATAGAAAATTTCATCAGAAATTCCTCCTTGTTTTAATAATTGTTAGCAATAAAATAATTAGTCATCTAAAACTGAGCAAAACTATTAAGAGAACACCTTTTTCAAGACTTCCTGAATAGTCGTCACCCCAATCACCTGAATTTCCTTAGGTGGCTTGATTCCAGTTAAAGAATTCTTTGGTACATAGATTTTTGTAAATCCAAGCTTAGCAGCTTCGTTGATTCGTTGTTCGATACGATTCACACGCCGAATCTCTCCAGTCAAGCCCAACTCTCCCACAAAACATTCCTGAGGGTTGGTTGGTTTATCCTTGTAACTCGAAGCAATAGCAACTGCAACTGCCAAGTCAATGGCAGGCTCATCTAACTTGACACCACCAGCTGATTTGAGATAGGCATCCTGATTTTGCAAGAGAAGCCCTGCACGTTTTTCCAAAACAGCCATAATCAGACTAGCACGATTGAAATCAAGCCCTGTTGTCGTGCGCTTGGCATTCCCAAACATAGTCGGTGTAACCAAGGCCTGAACTTCAGCAAGAATAGGCCGCGTCCCTTCCATAGTCACAACGATGGACGAACCAGTCGCTCCATCCAAGCGTTCTTCCAAAAACACTTCACTAGGATTAAGAACTTCAACCAATCCACCTGACTGCATCTCAAAGATTCCAATCTCATTTGTCGAGCCAAAACGATTTTTGACTGCTCTCAAGATACGGAAGGTATGGTGGCGTTCCCCTTCAAAGTAAAGCACGGTATCCACCATATGCTCCAGCATACGAGGACCAGCCAAGGTTCCTTCCTTGGTTACATGACCGACGATAAAGATGGCAATGTTATTAGTCTTGGCCAGCTGCATGAGTTCAGCTGTCACCTCACGTACTTGGGAAACCGAGCCTTGTACCCCTGAAATTTCAGGAGACATAATGGTCTGAATCGAATCGATGATAAGGAAATCCGGCTGGATACGTTCGACTTCTGCACGAACGCTCTGCATATTGGTCTCAGCATAGAGATAAAACTCACTGTCGATATCACCCAAGCGCTCTGCACGGAGTTTAATCTGTTGAGCAGACTCCTCCCCACTAACATAGAGAACTGTTCCTACTTGAGACAACTGGGTTGATACTTGT
>BNJU01004351.1_pt1 | contig 57058 bp, 41 predicted proteins | sample 8539281 | NCBI WGS metagenome assembly BNJU01 (sample SAMD00202456, study PRJDB9452) | human saliva metagenome | isolation source: human saliva | place: Japan
AGTTACGTATTGCTAAAAGCGATAACACTTAAGAAGTTAAAAAGATCATCTTTGTCATCGCTCACTGCTTAAGCACGGTTGAAAATGCCATGACCGCAGTTTTGAGGATGGCAAGATCACGATAGTAGCGACGAGAGCTGAAGAGAAATGAAATTATGCAAGGCTTAAGGCAGTTTTAGCTTACAAAGCGATTTTACAAGATTTGCAGAATTTTAGGTATTTAAAGAGGTTAAAATGAGCTTAAACCACAATACTTAAAATCTATTTTTCTGGCCTCTGATCCTGAAACAGCCTGCAAGATCGCTGAAGTAGCGATGGTCGGGCAACAAAAATCTTCCCCGCTCGCTGCTTTTTTACATCACAAATGCGTGGTCGATGACAACGCGCTAAACATGTGTGTAATTTATTCTCAAGCACCACCACAGTCCTGTAGTTGGCATAGCTGCGCTTTATTAAAACGCCACGATGTTTGAGTGCACAACGGCCTTGGATTTGGACATTTACCGGCGGCGCTTACACCAAACCACAACCCCGCAACGCAAAACCAAGGCTTTTAGGCTCAGACCAAGAGACATCCAAATGATGGTTTTTGAACGCTGATATATCAAAGTATTAAAAAGATATCTCACCATACCGATCTGGGCAAACATCGGTAAAACAAGGTTAACGTAGAGTGATAAAAGACCATGAAATTCTCTAGTGGAGATCATGAATGGCATACATTTGTCATAAATGTCTCATCGCCAAACACACCACCACCGAAGAGCGCTTCAAGATGAGAGCTTCGATAAAGAGCTTTTTTAGCTTATTTTACCACTTACTAAAAAGCCGATCATCTTTAAAGAGCTCCGACATGAGCCACGAATGCGATCAAGTTTGTAGCTGTGCAGAAACGCGCTAGTGGTGCTCGTTTCAACACAAGCGTTGATTATTCGCTCTCACTGTCACCGAAGATTTTATGACTCATGGGCAGACCGCCAAAAAGTCAAAAGAGATTTAAAGCCGTGGCAGACGAGCTTTATGGCAAGACGATCGCTTATCAGTGGCGGCATAGATAGTGGCGCAGAGGCTTATGAGCGCATAAACAAGCAATTTGGTCCGCCTTTCATAAGCTTTCCATCTTAGCGGGATGACGCGATACAGGATTCTAGGCTCTTAGAGCTTTTAAAAGAGATGGCTTTTGGTTTCAGTATCAGCGAAGCAGTCGGCGCAAATGTTAAAAAAATGAGGCAAGAGATTGATGATTGACACCGAAACCAGAAAATGGACTTAGGTTTATGCCAGTCAACTCCGTGCTCAAAAAGTGATAAGCGTCGATGTCTTTTATAAAGTTAACGGTGAAACGAAGTGATGGGTAAAGTGGCATCGCTCACATGCTAGGAGCATCTAATTTCCTCAAATCAACCGTAATTTACGTTGGGGAGTTTGATGAGATCGGTTTTATGTAACGCAATAACGTGCGACGGGCTGGACTACACCTGGCTACTTCCATAAAAGCTCCTCAAATGAAAGTATCTTAGAATAAAACGCTTGGTCTTTTAAGCGAGCTTATGAAAATTTGCTTCAAAAGATAAAGCATCTCAGCCAGAGCGCGAGGTGGTGCACGAAGAGCGCAGGTATGAACAGACAACAACCCTATGGATAATTTACTTTAGGCTCTACAATCCCAACACCACCAATTATACTGGACGCCAATAGGCTTCATAAAAGATGAAAAACTGGAAGATCGCTGATATAAAAGACCACGCTACTTCTACTATCAGCCAAAACGCCATTTTGATGATAAGTGGCGATATCGGCAAAGATGAGGCATTAAGCTGGCTAAGAAAAACTTTGAAGGACATAAAAATAAAAGAGCTATACCCAAACCACACTGTAAAGAGCCTGAGACGGCGTGCGGCTGGCCAACATCTACAAAGATACAGCTAAACGCAATGTGTTAGCTATCATTGCGGGGCGACCGCAGATCTCTAGGCAGCGCTGACCGGCGGGCCAATAAGCTTAACATTCAGCCACTGGCAAAGCTCCATTTCCGGTTGCCTTGTCGATGAGCTAATGCTTGTAAATCACCGACGCTACAATATGGAGCTGCGTTGATGAAAATTGGCTTTATATTTTAGCAGTTGCAACCAGATGTCGAGGCTAGCGAAGCAGACTGAAATTTAAAAGATCATAGATGATCTAAAGAGAAAGTCAAATCGGAAGAGTGATGTTTTAAGAGTTGGGCACTGATAAAAACCACTTTTGACCACTCATTTGAGAGCGCGAGTAGGGTACCGATATGGCTCATACCTTTACAGTGCGATATAAAAAGCCACTTTTACGAGCTGAAAAATAGATAAGATAGATGCCAAGCTAAAAGAGATAGCAAAGAGATATTTCAATGAAAACTACACGACAATAATCTGGCAAGGAATAGACGCAGTACCCGCTTCAAAAGGACAGACAGCACCGTTACGCTTAAAAAACCAAAAATAGATGAAGCCGCTTTGAAATTGATAAAAGACAGATAAAATGGCATAGACGTCGTTGTGCCAGTGGAACAACAGGCGAGAGCGCGACCTAACGCATGATGAGCATAGAATGGCATCGAGATCGCAGTAGATGCACAAAGGCAAAGCAAACAAGTCAAGGTACTTGCTGGCTGCAGCAACGCCACCGTCGAGGCCATTGACATTGCCAATGCCCTGCTCAAGCTCATGGCGCTCACGGCATCCCATCAGTCGCTCCTTACCAACAAACCAAGAAGGCGATGAGTACCACATTATCAAACAGCATAGAAATTCTAGTGCTTTCTTACAACGTCCCGTAGAGTTGGCGTAGATATTCATTGCGCGACCGTTTTGAGTTTTTAAAGATTGTGTAGCATTTTGGCATCAAAGAAGCAACAGGCAAGATCGATAGATGTGTCGATCTACCAGCTCACGAGCCTGATTTAGTAGCGTCATCAGCGGCGAAGATGATAAACTACCCTATCCCATCATACGGCGGAGTAGCGCCATCTCAGTCACTGCAAACCTCTTTGCCGATCACCACAGCTACCTGCACTCCTTTGCGATGAAATGAAGAATACAAAAGCAAAACTGATAAACGACAACCTCTATATGATAAACAAAACGCTTCGGCGAAAGCAACCCGATACCGATCAAAGCGGCGATGTACCAGCTGGGCCCATCGACCCGAGCAATACCGCTTGCCACTTTGCAAACTGAGCAAAGAAAATGAAAGATCGCGTTATTAAAAATTACGAAATAAAGGGATTTTTAATGAAGGACACACACTAAATTCATTCGGCGGGCAAACGCTAGTCATCAGCGTATAAGACTAGAGGCATCGGCAGAGCCATAATGAAGAATTTGGCAGTGCTGGCGTAAATATAGCTTTTACCTACAATCCCCAAACGAGGAGTTTAAGCCAAAATAGAAAAAAAAGAGCTTGAGGCCATACAAGATAAAAGCTAGAGCTCATGCCAAATGATCCTGAGAGCCAGAGACTTATAAGGAGCTTTAAAGATAGAGGACCTTTGACAGGGTTGATTTTTCATCTCCACCGCTATCATCTGGCCGTGCAGTGCTGGCGGATGTTACACTAACCGAGAAGCTAAACCGCGAGGTATAAACAATATCTTCACAGCGACCGTAATGCCTTGTCGGGCGCACAAGAGGTCGCAAAACGCGTGGAAACAGTGCGGGTGGCGGCAGTATCATTAGCCTGGGTTCAACTGGAAATAGTCTATATCGAAAACTACGGCAGGCCACGGCACAGCGTAGCAGCGTGCCGGTGATGGCGATGGCGATATGTCGCGACCGAGCTTCTGGCGAGAAAACATCCTTGCGCAACAAGTCGCAAGCGGCGGCTCTATCGAGACAGACGCTCTAAGAGCCTTTTTACCAACTACGTGAAGAGGTGCGCGATGACGGCAAAGCTTTGGCCTGCTAAACTGCAGGGGACAGCCTGCTGATCTAGCTGGAGCACGTCTATTTTATGTCACCCATTAAGGCTAGTGCTGGGTGGGACTGGACATACATTTACAATAGATGGTGGCGTAATGACTTTTAAATGGAGAGCATTTTGGACAGTGCTACATATTTGTGAGCTGGCACCTGCACCAACTCACTGGCATAGATATTGCTAGCTCTACGATGTTTTTATGCCCGTAAATGCCCCGTGATTTTTACGCAATCCATATAAGCTGGATAAACCACTTCGCGCCTCATCTTTGTGATCGCCTCGCGACTCGACTTTTTGACGTGCTACATCGCCAGAAGTGATCAGCAGACTCAAGCTTGGCGCTATCCTTGCTCCACTAGCTGACAGATGCGAATTTTGCCGCATTTTTAGGCCTTTATGATGCTGGCAGAGCTGGAGTGTTTGGCTAAAGTATATCTTGGTCTTGATAAGAGAGTGCATAACTGGCTTTCGTGTCGTGATGGCAAGCGATCGGCGTAGAGGTTGTCGCTTTCCGATGGCTGGCAAGCGTTAAAACCGTTTCTGCAGATGTTTGCGGCTGGATTTTTGCCGATGAGCTGGCCCGGTGGCGAGCTTTGCTATGCGGATAGCTGTTGCACCTCACGCTTTATTCTGTTTCGAATACATTTTGCCCATGCAAAAGCTGACGAAAAAGAGTTAACTGAGAACCGGAACGCTATAATCACCCAGCTAGCTTTGCCGTGGTCGCGGCGGGACTCGAAAGACCGCCAGCGTCGTCGTGCTACCGTTTTGAGTGGCGGTTTTATCGCTACTGCGGCGACGTCTGCGATCAAATGCGCTCGAGCTCTACCTTTCTGCGCTGCTCAGCCTTCGCGCTAGTTACGGCGGTGGTGTGTGTCGCTGACGATCGCAAACACCGTGATAAAGACGATCAAACGGCTAGTTAGCTACATGCCCGAACTTCAGAGCACTCGAAAAGCCCTCGCCGATCATTTACCACCAGATGCTGGCGTGAGCCGCGCGGCCCAATCGATCCCGAGAGCATCGCCGCGCCCGCAGACTTTGACGTAGCCGTACTTCGCCGTGCTGGGCGGTGATTTTATGAGCGGCACCCGGAGCTCGCTTTCAAAGAGCATCGCCCTGTGCCGTGCTTATGCTTTGAGGCTAGCGAGGTCTTTCTCAAAAGTCGAGTATTTTGAGGAGCAAAATCCGCAAACGAACCAGACCGTAGATACGTTTATATCAACTTCAAGCGCTATCTCGCGATCAAGTCCGCAGCGTCGTTTGCGACGGCGTTTTTATATTTATCGGCCAATTTTCATCGGCGTGCCCTACGCGCCGCTTTGGGGTATTTTTAGCTGTGCAATTTTATCCCGACGATCGGTTTATTAGTCGCATGTCCCGGCGCTTTTGGTGGCGTTTTTGCTAAACGACGCACCTCGAAAGCTTGGACTGCGCGCCATATCTAGCCGTAACATCGTCATCGGCAACTTTATCGAGCCGAAATTTTCTGTAGGGCAAGGTTCTTGCATAAGCACGCTTGTGGTGCTTTTGAGCCTACTGGGGATTTTGTTCGGCATCGGCGGCATGTTTTTAGCAGTACCGCTTACCATGAGCTCAAGATCGCGCTTGACGCAAACCCGAGCACGAAATGACGCTGTTTTGCTCAGCAATAAACTCGAGCGGGTAAACTCAATTCTAAAGGTAAGTTTTGAAAGGCATCTCTTCACGCTGACTCTGTTTTGCCTTGGGCTTTATATTCGTTTTATTTTTAGCACCGCTTTTAGCCATTGGTTTTCTCATATTTTTCACGAGTCATTACCTTTTTAGTAGTGCAAGAATGCTCGGCGTCAAAGTAAATACCTTTTAGCATCGGCTTTGGCGAGAATTTTACACCAGAAAAACGTTGGCGGCACCGACTACTGTCTAAGCGCGATCCCGCTTGGCGGATACTGCAGCCAGCGCGGCAAGACGACACCGACCCAGCGCCACTATGACGCTGATAGCTACAACGTGCTAGTCCCATAAAGCGCATCTACATCCTCTTTGCAGGACCATAACTTTTATCTTGGCGTTTTTATATACATTTTCGCTTTCGGATTTATCGGTGTTGAGAGGTTTGCGCCGCGTCGGACACATAGCTGAAGGCTCGGCAGCTGCAAGCGCTGGCATAGCAATAGACGATAAAATTCTAGCGATAAATGGCGTAAAAACAAACGAGTGGGATGAGATCAGCAAAATGTAGCTTGAGCCAAGCGCCATTTTGATGACCGCAACGGCTCGCAAACGACTATAATCGGGACACCAAAGATAGCGAAACGATAATTTATTTAATGAAAAGTGCGCGCTCCACCGATCGGCACATCCAGCCCACAGGCGAAGTGGTGGTAATGATCATACTAGGTTTAGAGAGCCTAAATGCCTTTTGGCGAGACGATCGAGCTCAAAGCTCATCTTTTAAAAGCTTTGAAAAGCTAGTAGTTGGAGCTGTGCCACCAAAAAGAGGTCGGCGGTATCGTCAGATCGCCGGATGTCACCAAAGGTCGCCAAGATCAGCCTGAGCGTGCTTCTAAACCATCGTAGCGCTCATCTCTGTAATTTCAGGCGTGTGCTAAACCTTTCCTATCCCTGCGCTTTGATGGCGGCAGCATTTTATTTTAACATTTATGAACTAATTTTTAGGCGCGAGATAAATGAGTGAGTGCTTGTTACGCTCACCTACTGCATGGGCGCTACTGCTTGGGCATCATGGTGCTCGCAACATTTAATGACATTAGTGAGATTAAGCGAGGTTTAGATGAGTAGTTTTAAAAGATCTACTTGAAATGATAGAAACTGTAAGCAAAAGATGTGACGCTGATAGCTGTTAGCAAAATGCGCATGCACTGGAAGATGGAGCTTACGCACAAGGGCAAAGAAATTTTGAAGAAAATAGAGTCCGAGCAGCCAAAAAGAGCTTGAGCTGTGACTTTCTCACTGACATCAAATGGCACATGATCGGCCGCCTGCAAAACAATAAAACTCAATCAAATGATAAGCCTAAACTAGTGCTTTACAAAGCTGTGATAGCTTTTTGAAAGAGCCCTAGAGGTCGATGAAAAGGGCTTAGCTATAAGTAGATACGCTACCAGATAAACCGGCTGACGAAGATACAAAGCAAGGTGTGAGGTGGCAAATGTGGCTGAATTTATGAGCGCATCCAAAGCGAGTGCAAAAATAATTTAAAAGGTGTGATGAGCATCGAGCGCATGATGAGCCAAAAGAGGTGCAAAAGAGCTTTTGAGCTAACATATGTACGATGAGAGCCTAAAGCCAAGAGGCGCAACCATCTGCTCGATGGGCATGAGTAGCGACTCGAACTAGCGATAAAATGTGGCTCAAAACATGATCCGCCTTGGGACGATGCTATATCTATAATTTGTCCATCTGGGGCAATTTACCTTTCTACCCTTTTTGATTTTAATCTAAGTTATATGATTTTGCAATGCGATTAAACAATTTTAACGATAAAGGAGCAAATGTGTTTAGAAATTTTACTCTAACTGCTGTTGACGATCTTGTTTATCCGTTGCTGGTAGAGCTGAAAAGATAGCTAGGATCGAGCAAAATGCGCAACAATGAAGTTGTATTGTTTGAAATTAGGCGCATCTGAGCAGACGAGATGTAAATAGCGTACAATGTACCATCAAAAGCTTACGATCTAGTGATAGGCTGCTATAGACTTGCAGCCTTTTATCTAAACTCAAAATCAATCAACTCAAAAAGACAATGAAACGATCGTAAATCACTAACTAACCATGCGATCTTTGGCACGCCAAAAGCTTTACTTTTGAGCTTGGCGAATACAGAAGATAATCCCAAAAGTGCAAGTAAATGAGTTATTTGCAAAAATCATGTGAGCAAAGATTTGGTCTGTTATGTACAGGTTAGCTGACTTTACGGCGAGAAAAACGATGCACATGCCAAAAGCTAAGTTTAGAGCTGAAGGCAATACCGCTATAAAAGTAGCTTGCGAAATAGTAGCTCGAAGATAAAAATAACAGCTTAGCTTAAAAGTTTTTTTAAAAGCTACTTTCTTCAAATTAAAATTTCTAGGCATCTGACTAAAATATGCAAAAAGCATCAACGCCTGCTTTTTGAAGTGTATCTCTAGCTTCAGTATCGCTGTGCCAGTGGTTTACGATGTCATCGACTAATGATGACTGGCGCCGTGATCTTTTTTGTACTTGTACCTTTTGGATTGTTTTGTCTCGAATGAAGATCCTTGCCGTAGCTGACATTGCTTTGTCGCATGCAGGGCGTGAAAGATGGGTTTAAGGTTTTTAGCACGAAGTTCATTTTGCCAAAATAGCGTGTGTGAGCAGCCGTGATGCACTCATCATCTCATCGGCAGGCGTACTTGTCTCTGGAAGCAAAGCTTTTTATGCAAATTTTTAAATGCGAATTTCACAATTTTATAGATAAAAAGTCCGCATTTGGTGCTTTGAGTGACGAGATCTTTGACCCCATGAGTAGCCGTAGAAGTTATAAATTTAAAGCCTCTCAGCTCTCTTACCAGCGCTTGGGCTGCTTTGGTAATCTGCGAGCAGGTTTTACAAATCGTCTTTAGCGTAAAGCTCTTTGCAAAACGCACAAAACATCAGCTATTTAAGATATGATCTGCAGAGCGCTTAACAGCGTCGTTGATGATGTCTGTTAAGAATGGCTTAAATACGCTCAGCGCGAACTAGCTCAACTGTTTTGGTTGTTTGAGATATTTTTAATGATGCTTGATCGCTGGATTTTAAGAGTGATCTTTATCTTGCCCTTGTGTTGTCACCGCCATATCCGCTCATATTTGCTTTCCAATTCGTTTGCGAAAACTTCAACCACGACACCACCCATGCCATTTTTACATTTGCGCCACGTGCTGCAAGCTCTCTTTTAAGAGAGTCGCTAAAGTAAGTCGCAAGATCGTTTTGAAGCACGACATACTCTTTTACAGTGCCCCTGCCATCGGTTATAGTTGCGATAGTGCTTTTGTCTTTGCGACTACTGCATGCACCGCGCTTATATAGACTCAAGGCCGTTAGCTTTGCTGACTTGCAAGCAGTTTTGTAAGGATCAGCGCAACTACTGTCTGAGTAGGCGCACAACCGCTCAAAAATAGGACAAAAAGTCCAAAGATAGCTAGAATGCAATTTACTCATATTTTTCCTTTCAGTTTAGTGTGATCTCTATCAGCCACTTTTATGGCGGCTTGCTTGACTAAAAGCGCGATAAAGAAGTCAAACTGACCGCTTTTTGACGCCTCAAGCTCCTCCACATGGTGTCTAGTCGAGATAGGAATTCGTTTTTTGAAATTTATATCTGAAAGCACAAGCTCGCCATATAGATGTCCGTTTGTACTCAGAGCTTCTGAGTAGGCGCCTCTAAGCTCGTCAACCCTAAAATCAAGCCTATATGTATATATGGATGTTTAGTATCCACGACAACGATGCCACTTAATTTAGGCTCACGTTTTAAAAACATATAAAAGAGCACTTCAAGGCGTGGATTTGAGTTAAAGACCACCGCTACCATCTTCTTGTGTAGTAAATCGACCTTGCGCTGCTTCTAGCATCCACGATCCCATGAAAATAGACCTTCTTTAGCCCGACATTTATGTCAGATCATATCTAAGCAGCAGTTTATCGCCACAGTCGCTTTTATACTCTGACGCCATTTATAAGATGCCATCGCCCCCTGCTCCTGCAAGCGCCGCAGTCAGCTGGGATCCTCATAACCTCTTTCAAAATAGGTCTCATCTTCGCTACTTATGCTTTGCACTTTGCACGCCGTCTATGCCCTCGCACGATAGACAAAGGTTAGCTTTTTGCCACGCAGCCAGTTAGAAAGACGGTCTGCAATACTGCTAATAATGTCGCTCTTAGCATTTCACTTCCTTTTGCCTTTTTGTGCGGAGATTTTTCACGCCTCGCCTGGTGATGCCGTAGTTGTTCGTATCGATCCTCATCGATAATGACAACGGTATTTTGAGCGCTTCTACCTGTACTTTCGCTTATTAGCTTTGTAACCCGCTATCATCTTCTCTTTGTTCCACACTTGGCCATCACCCTTTTGTCACGCACCACAAACGGTACATAGCACTCTTTGTACCTAGCACTCAATTTAATCAAAAACTATCCACCAAATGCTCGCAGATGCGCGTATCGCAAAGTCAGATAGGACATAGATGTGACGATAGTGTGAGCTACTGTGCAGGTAATGACCGAGTAATTTAGACACAACAGCATGACAAAGCGAGACAACGCATTAGTCTATTTTTAGGACGGATAAAACGCCTCCCTGCGGCAATCCACCTTTCTATAGCCTTCATGCGTTTGCCCTCTCTTTGCTTTTCTAGCAACTTTCTTTACTGCAGTAATGTCGCCGCCGTAGCACCTGGCGGTGACTGTTTTTGCCCATTGATTTTACGGTTTCTCGGGCGATTATTTTATTGCTGATAGCTTGTATCGCCACCTCAAAGAGCCGACGTGGCACTGATCTCTTTCATCGCCTGCGAAGTCCTCGCCCTTTGTCTGCGCTCTCTGCTCTCAGGCACGATGATAGAGAGCGCATCGACCGTCCTCGCCAGCCACTTTGACATCAAGCTTACCAGATCGCCCGCGCGGTAGCCGCTGGCCTCGTAGTCAAAGCTCGCATAGCCTTTTGGTGCTTGACTTTAGCTTGTCGTAAAGTCCATCACGATCCCGTTCATCGGTATGTCATACCGAGTAAAACGCGGCGGTCGTGATGTAGTCCATCTGCTTCGTATGCGTCGCGGCGGTTGTTTGAGAGCGTGATGATGTTGCCCAAAAACTCGCTTTGGCGTGATGATAGTCGCTTTCACGCATGGCTCAAGGATCGAGTCTATTTTATTGACTGCGGCAACCGGCTTTGGGTTTTGATCTTTAAATGGCTCTAGCCCATCAGCTTCGATGACTTCATAAGTCACAGTTGGCGCTGTGGCGATGAGATCAAGCGTCAATTCACGCTCCAGCCTCTTGACGACCTCCATGTGAAGAAGACCCAAAAAGCCAACCCCTAAAGCTAAATCCAAGTGCGACCGAGGTCTCTGGCTCAGAAGCTAATGGAGCCGTTGCATTTAGCTTTAGCTTATCCAGCGCGTCACGCAGATCTTCACTCTATCAGTTTCTCTATTGACAAGTCCCGCAAAACAATGGCTTTAGCCCTCTCAAAGCCGCCAACTGGCTCTTTAGAGGATTTCTTGACGCGTTATCGTATCACCAATCCTGCACGTCGCTAACGTTTTTAAGCCCCAAAACAACGATGCCAACCTCGCCAGCGCTAAGCGTTTTTGGTCTCGATCGGAGCGATAGGATTGGATACATGAGGTCTAGCACGATGTGTTTTTGCCCGTGCCCACGACCGTACTCTCATCATTTTTGTAATTTCACCATCATAAACACGCACAAGAGCAAGCGCGCCAAGGTAGTTATCAAACCAACTATCGTAAATGAGCGCCTTTGGGCTTTGCTTGCGTCGCCATTTGGCGCAGGAATTCGTGATGATCGCTTCATGCAGCTCTTTATGCCAACGTCCTGTTTTTGCGCTCACTTCGATCGCTCCTGAGCAGTCAGGCCTGATGATGTGCTCTGATCTCGTCTTTACCCCAGCAGGATCAGCCGCTGGTAGGTCGATCTTGTTGATGACTGGGATGATCTCAGTTGTTTTCAAGCGCGATATAGACGTTTGCGATGGTTTGCGCTCCACGCCCTCGCTAGCATCCACGACAAGTAGTGCGCCCTCGCAGCTAGCCGTGCTACGGGCTCACCCTCGTAGCTAAAATCGACGTGTCCGGGGTGTCTCATCAATTTAGAAACAGTATTTCTGCCCATTTAGTGCGTAGTCAGGCGGACAGACTGGCTTTTGATCGTGATGCCACGCTCTTTTTTCGATGTCCATCGTGTCCATGATTTGCGAGCTCATCTCACGGTCAGCTTACGGCGCCACACTCCTGAATGAGGCGGTCAGCAAGCGTGCTTTGCCGTGGTCGATGTGAGCGATGATGCTAAAGTTTCAATGTTTTTCATGAACTTAGTACTTGGACGATTTTATATCGTTAAAGTTGAGTAAAAACAGTTTGCTAGGCTGGCAAGGCTTCAAATGAAGCTCACCGTAGGTTTCTGTACTCTACGCAGATCACAGAGCACAACGCAAAGCGAATATAAAAATAGGCGTAGTTTCAAGTCAGAAAAATAAGAAAACCCGAATAAACCAGCACTAAGCATGTATGTCGCAGTTGCAAGCACTGCACGTGATAAGTCCAAAGCTCTGGCTGTTCAAACGGAGCATCTATGGCATTAAAAACATAGAGTGTATCAACGCCAGCAATAAAACAAATATATAACTTTTTCATACAAAACAGAGCGCAGATCATAGGCTACCATGTAATTTTACTGCGATAAGAGGAACTATGACACTGCCCATAAAAAGTGCAAACAAACCCATAGCCACGACCATTAGATATCTATTTTTATGCGAAACATTAATTTCAAACCTTTGCGTCACTCTAGTGATGATGCCCAAAATGTTCGTCCCAGCGCGCTTTTTAGCCGCAGATGAGATCGTCTGTGTCCAAGGCCTGCTCAAACCGAAAGCGTGACGTGACCGATGCCTGCGTGAGAAAGCTCGTGTTCGATGTGCTTTATCATCTTTGGACTAGCCACGCTTAGCGCGTCATCCACCACCACGTGGCTATGAGCGCATTTGTGCCAGCATTTATCGCCCAGATATGCAGGTCATGCACGATTTTCGAACGCCATCTACGCCCTTTTATGAACGCTTGTACTCATCCGTATCAAGCTTAAGCGGCACGGCTTCGATCAGGATATTAAAGCTATCTTTAGCAAGCTAGCGCCACTTTTTATGATGAGTAGCGAGACAAAGATGCTTGGTGATGCTATCGGCCTGCGTGAAGTTACTCATCACGAAGCGCCGCGACGATGGCGCCAACTGAGCCAAGCGTCGCCGCACATGCAAATAAGCACCTTTCATGTTACCCTTTTCTTTGTATCAGCACTTTATGCATATAAACAGCCACGACTACTTTATAATAAGCCCCAAAATACTGGGACAAAGCATCGTTTTCAGCCTCTATCTCTGGCTCATGTAAAAAGCTCTATGACAGCCTTCGACTCACGACAAAAACAGCAAGTGCGATAAGAGCGATGGCGTTTATGAAAGCGGCGATGATCTCGACCCTTTGTAGCCAAAGGTCTTTGTACTCTGCCTTTTTCGCGATCTCAAAAGCAACCAGCGACAAAAATAGCTAGCATGTCTGAGAGCATGTGAAATGCGGGTCGCACGAAGCGCAAGCGAGTTTGAAACGAAGCCAAAAACGGCCTCCAACTATCATAAACATGAAAATTAGAAAAACGACTTTTCTAAGAACGCCTTTCATTGTGCATCATTATCCTTCTTTGGGCGTCGATCCTCTTGCCGATATCTTTAACTTGAAAATCCTCGATGAGCTTTTGGCGAGTCGTCAAGACCGATGACGAAATCCCATATATAGGTCATCACAGAGCAGATGTGGCCGGCATTTGTCTGCTGCGAGCTTAGCACCATTATCGCCACCAAAAAGAGCGCTGAAGCGCTAATGCCGATGATAAACAGCTCATCGCCTCCTATTTGAGATGACGCCATACGAAATTTAGAAACGACGTCGTAGTGCTCTCATTTAGCGTGCTTTTGTTGATATCATCACTTTTTGCCTCTTTTTCTAGGCGGTCATTTAAGCGAAGATAAAGGTCGTCATTTTTCTGATATATCTTGGTAAAAATATAGAGGTCATCACTACACAGCACGCCACAGCGACCTTGGCTCGACAAAATGAGCATAAACGCTGAGCCGATGATCGAAATGACCGATGTAAAAACATAGGGAAAATGCGTCTCAAAGAATGCTAAACTCTCGCGAGAGCGCTACCTGGCAGATGATGGCAGAGTCGTCTTTGGCATTTTGTTTTTCATTCATGATGACATTTACAGCAAGCTTTTGCGTAGATATTTGCAAAACTTGCGTATCCACGCGGCGCCTAATGGCCTTTACAAGTCACGCCATAAGCACAAAAAGTGCGTAAATAAGGGCATTTAGCGTATTTCCTTGCATGATTGCATTGATCGCAAAGCCCGCAAATATCGAGTATGCTAGAAAAAGTCCATTCTCTGCTAACATAAAAGCAAAGGTCAAATGAGCTTTTTATTATGCTCGGTCGCTATGCCTTTAGCGTTTTAAAGGCGTTATTTTGGCACTTAACTCCCAAGTTATCATAATGTCTCGTACTCCTAGCCCAATATAGATACTTGATACTTTGCTGTAACCTTGACATTACAACAAAAATCATTATATTTCTGCTCATCGGTTGTAAAGCAAAAAGATTACAACACAAAAATAAGGAGAATAAAATGAAAATTATCAGTTGCAAAGGTCGCAAACGAGCCAAGAGTCGAGCTTTAAAAGAGGCTTTTAATTTAACTGGCTCGTGAGGTATCTACAACGACTGCGGCAAATGAGCGTGCCATTTGTCCATGCACAAGCAAAACGAGGAGCCGTATCATCACCGATGGCGATGGTGAGCCTTTATCGACGGCGAAGTGATAAAAGTGGGCAAAAGGCGACGCAGCGCATAGATCCAGAGGGTAAGAGGTGCTTTAGGGCTGGCAAAAACGGCATCAAAACGATCTGCATCCAGACAAAACGCGGTAGCCTAGTGCAATACACTCATGACTGACGGCGTGATAGTTGATGACGTAAAGCCAAGCTGGCTGTAATTTAAAAGACAATTTATAAAGGATAAACAAATGAAAAGCAATCATAGGTGAAACGGCAAAAGCGGTGCAAAATGTAGCAATGAGGCGCTAAAACAAGGTTACGACGTCACAGCGATCGTTAGAAACAAAGAGTATAAAAACGAAAGCGTAAAAGGTCGTTTATAAAAGATATTTTCGAGCTACAAAAGGCTGATTTAGCAGGCTTTGATACGGTTATCAGCGCATTTGCCGTTTGGTCGTTATAAACCTCTTTTTCACAAAAAATGGCCGCTCACCCAGTAATCGCATTGTAGCGCACCAGCACAAGGCTCGTCGTAGCTCTGGCGCTGGCACGTTATTTGTTGATAGCAAGGCACTCTATGCCTCATGGACACCCCAGACTTTCCAGCACAGATATGCGGGCGCAAAAGGCGACGGCGGAGTCATATTTTGAGCTGTGATGGTAGCACAAATGTGCTTTTGGACGCATGTAGTCCAGCAGGCGACTACGACGCAAACGAGCGTCGCATCGGGCAAACTACGTGCTTGGCGGGATGATCTCATACTAAACTCAAAAATGAGAGCTAGATAGTTACGCAGACCTCAGCACTTGCGATCATTGACGAGCTAAAAACAAGAATGTATCCAAAAAGCGTTTTACCGCGGTCGGTGAGAGGGCGTGAGTTTATAATTTGACAGCTGGCATGGCTCGTAAGTCAAATTTAGCTGGCTGTCTTTTGGCAGTAGTAATCTGAGCATAATCACGAAAAATCGGCGGAGCTTGGCGGTTGGCATTACTTTCAACTGCGATACACGCGCTTTATGTGCTAACTTTGAAAATGAAAAGGTTACAGCTGACTGATAGCTGGCAAGATAAACACAAACCCAGTTATCGTTAGGCGCTGCTTTGGCACTCTAAAAGGCTGCAGGACCTGTAAAATGTCGCAGCTGGAGTTGGTGGGTGAGCCTGCAAAAAGAGCCAAAGATATAACGTACTTTGAATTTTTAACGCGTAATGAGAAAACTTTTGCATTCACTTGACTTTGCCAAAAGCCTGCCCAGTCGGCAAGAGGATAGAGCTTTTTGTATGGCACTTTTTAAAGAGCACAAACTGCCCTAGAAAAACGAGCTAAAAAGGGTTACTTTTGCAAGATTTATTAGACGAGTTGCAGGATAATCGAAAAACTGGAAAACTAGAATTTTAATTTTCCTTTTGTGTAGCTGGGGCTTTGAAACCCAGTTGTAGTTATTGCCATTTTCTTGCTCCTTTTATGCACTTTAATGGCAATTTATCATTAGAGCTGTGTCAAATCTACCCAATTTTGAGAAAATAAAGTACTTTTACTTGATTTGAAAAGAGAGTAAGCCCTATGATAGGGCTTTTAATTATTTTGGAGTTTTTAGTAGATATATAGCTAGTTTTAGTTGCTTGACTAATTTTATTTTTAGTTAGCCTATTTACTGTTCTTTTAGCTTTTACTCCGTCGCTTATATCTTTGTTTAGTAGCACTTTCTTAACTAAGCCTACCTTGTCGCTACTTGTATCTATTGCATCAAGTAGTTTAAGCTTTGGGTTTTCAAACTTCATAGGCTCTTTTAAGTTTCTATCAGAATAAAAAGGTTATAATGTCATTAGAAACGGCAGGTCGTGGCACTCGTCCGTGTAAGGAGTCCCTGCCGTTTCATTACCAACTACAAGTCTAAATCTAACACCTTTATCATCTTCCCACTCATAAAGCCTTGCTTTGCGGTCATTTATAAATGGTTCTTTATGCTCTTTGATAAATTTACGCACGTTTTTACCCAAATTTAAAAGCTCCTCTTTTGTAACAAAGCCCTCTTTACTCTCATCATCTAAGTGTCTTATGCTTATATGTTTAGCTCCTTTACTTAGATTTCCACTTCTGTATCTTATAGCATTATCTATATTAGCCATATCTTGTTTTAGCCAAGTAGCCTTTTCCATTATACGTTGCATTATAGATGCCTCTTTTTCTTGTTTGTGCAAGTTTGTCCACTCCTGCATTATCTACTATATTTTTATCTCTTCGCTTGGCTTTTTGATATGTTAGTATCTTATTATAAAGCTCAGGGCTTACTCTTTTTTACTCTTCAGCTGTTATCTTTTGATCCAAACAATGCATATATAAAACCTTTTGCAAACTCTTCAGGGCTTACGTTGCCGTTTTCATCAGCGCCATTTGCTGTGCCACCAAGTGTCACTACTATGTGGGCTTGCGTTTATTGTTCCTGCCACCTTTTGGATTAGATAGGCTTCCAAATTCTCGCTCAAAGTCTTCCATATCAGCATAATCGCTAGCTTTTTATACTCATAGCTGAGTGCTTCGCTGCTTTCAAGATCAGATTTTTAGTTTTATTAAAAAGTAGCCTCGTCCATCTTTCCAGCTCTTATCTTCGCGACGTCAGCTTTTGTAGTTAAAATCTGCTTTGTAGTTTTTCCTCGTAACCTGCTGGAGTAGCTGAGTACTCCCAGCCGCCAACTCCGTCGTTGCTTTCAATATTTCTATCAGCTATTCTATTTCTGCCATATTTTGCATTTTTCGCCAATATATTTTCTCTATCGCTTAAAAACTTATCCACATCATATTCATTTAAAGCTTTTTAAACTCTTCTTGTGTTTGTTTTGGTATAATGCTTTCATCAGCTGACGAACGTGCATTTGCACCAGTCGCCCCTGCTGGCATAGTATCAGTGTGTAGGGGATGTGGGCGTCCTTACCGTCAGCCTTTATTTCATCCGTACTCATCCTGCGTCTATTCGCGTGAATTATTTTATTTTCACTTTTATTTTACCACAATATCTTTTATTTTGTGCCATCTTTTTACCAAGATAAACACTATTTTTCGCTTTTTCCAGCCTTTTATAGTGCTTGGCTCATCAAGTACATAATCTATTAGTTCTTTAACTGCTCTTTTGTTCTCAAACATTTCAGGGTGTTTTTGAGTGAAGCCACTAAAGAAGTTGATATTTTTTCGCCCAGATCAGTCTTGCCTTGAAGCTCTTTACTTAGCTCAAATTTAGCTTCATCCATAAAAGTAAGTTTGCCACCATTTTTACTACAAACCCATCCCTTTTATTTCTCCAGTTTGAGCTCTTCTTAGCGCCTTTACCTCGTTTTTTAAAAAGCTTTCTAGTAGTTTAGTTGAGTTCTCTGGGCATCTTTTATCTCTATCTTTTCAAGATTATTAATAACACTTTTTAGATCGCCTGCATTATTAATTGCATTTCTTTATGATTTTTTTAAAGATGCGTCTTGCCTAATACTGAGCAGTGATTTTAACCTTTCAACAGCTAGTCTCTTCATTGTCATAAGTGCTCCAGTTACTGAATGCCCTATGCCCTTGTTGTAGCTCTTTAGCCTTTGGGTTGATAGCTGTTAGTTTTTCAAGCAGTGATGATGTGTTATTTAGTATAGAGCTTTTTATTTAGCTCTCCCATTATCTCCACCGCTCTTTTGCTCTCAAACGGAGCATTTTTTAAAGTATTGTACTTTAGAAAAGTCAGTTATCCCATCTTTGGTAAGTTTCTATTACGCCACGGATCAGGTTAGTTTCTAATGCTTCTTGTTCGCTACTGCTTAATCTAGCTGTAAGAGCTTTTTAAATCTAAGCCATTTTCGCATTAAGAGCTTTTAAGAGCGAGTTGTTATATTGCCACTGCTTAACGATATATTTCTATAACCTATTTGTTTATATAATCCCCAAAAATTACCAATACAACTATTAAGATATTTAAAAATATCTTTCTAAATATCTCATAGAAATGTACTTAACAAAAACACTCTATCTAAAAAGCATTAGAATATAATGAAAGTTCAGAAACCAACCAGTCCATAAAATTCATCAAACAATTAAAAACAAGAAAACATAAAAATAAATATAAGAATCTTATCATATATAAAAATAACAATAACAACTAGGATTAATAATATAAGAATTAAAAGCAGATAAACAACAAAGCCCGCAACGACCTACTTTTTCCAACATCCCAGTAAGGAGAGTATCATCAGCCGGGACGAGCTTTAGCTTCTTGGTTCGAGATGGAGCAAGGCGTTTCCTCGTCTGTAGAGTCACGGGCAGTGTTAAATAAAAGATATAATAGCTAAATCTTTATTTAACACTACTATATAAAGTTAAAAGTCATAAACAAAGTTTTTATAAAAACATATCTTATTAAGTTTTTACCTCAATAAGGAAGTGATGCTTATTAAAAAGATAAGCAGACGAGCTATTAGTACTGGTCAGCTAAAGGACTTTTCATCCATTACACACCCAGCCCTATCAAACACATAGTCTATATGAGCTCTTAAAAGAAGATTCATCTTGGAGTTGGCTTCCTGCTTAGATGCTTTCAGCAGTTATCACATCCCAACATAGCTACCGAGCGGTGCCCTTGGCAGGGACAACCTCGTACACCAGTGGTTGGTTCGACCCGGTCCCTCTCGTACTAGGGTCAACTCTCCTCAATCTTCTTGCGCCCACGGCAGATAGGGACCGAACTGTCTCACGACGTTCTGAACCCAGCTCGCGTACCGCTTTAAATGGCGAACAGCCATACCCTTGGGACCTGCTCCAGCCCCTGTGATGCGATGAGCCGACATCGAGGTGCCGAAACCTCCTGTCGATGTGAGCTCTTGGGGAGATCAGCCTGTTATCCCCGGGGTACCTTTTTATCCTTTGAGCGATGGCCCTTCCACACAGAACCACCGGATCACTAAGACCGACTTTCGTCTCTGCTTGACGTGATGTCTCGCAGTTAAGCTGGCTTTATGCTTTTTATACTCTACGAACGATTTCCAACCGTTCTGAGCCAACCTTTGTAAGCCTCCGTTACATTTTTGGGAGGCGACCGCCCCGAGTCAAACTACCCACCAGACATTGTCCTACTTGAGGATAACTCAGCTAGTTAGCTATCAGAATAAAAAAGAGCGGTATCTCAACAATGGCTCACCATAAACTGGCGTCTATGGATCAAAAGCCTCCCGCCTATCCTGCACATTTTTATCCCAATAGCAGTGTCGTTGCAGTAAAGGTCCACGGGTCTTTCCGTCTTGCCGCGGGTAGGGAGTGATTTTCACCTCCACTACAATTTCACTGGATCCCTCTTCGAGACAGCTCCCATCTCGTTACGCCATTCATGCAGGTCGATATTTAATCGACAAGGATTTTCGCCACCTTAGGACTGTTATAGTTACGGCCGCCGTTTACTCAGGGCTTCGATCAAACGCTTCGCAGAGCTAACGTCATCAATTAACCTTCGAGCACCGGGCAGGCGTCACACCCTATACATCCTCTTACGAGTTAGCAGAGTGCTGTGTTTTTGGTAAACAGTCGGGAGGGACTCTTTGTTGTAACCTTCAATGCTTACGGAGTAAATCCTTCACAAAGTTAGCACACCTTATACCGAAGATACGGTGCTATTTTTGCAGAGTTCCTGAAGAGAGTTCTTCCACGCGCCTTAGAATACTCATCCCACCCACCTGTGTCGGTTTACGGTACGGGCAACTATAACTAAAACTTAGAAACTTTTCTTGGCTCGACAGTATCAAGGATTTACGATTCATTCCGAAGAACTTCACGCACCTATAGGTCTCGGCTTAAAGGGAGTTCGGATTTGCCTGAACTCCAACCTGCACTTTCGACCAGCACTACCATCCGCTGGCTCCTCTAACTCTAAGCGTCCTTCCATCGCACATTATAGTTGGCATTGGAATATTAACCAATTTTCCATCGCATACCCCTTTTCGGACTTTGCTTAGGACCTGCTAACCCTACGATGACGAGCATCGCGTAGGAAACCCTTGTTTACGGCGTTGAGGGATTCTCACCCCAATTATCGCTACTCATGCCTGCATGCTCACTTGTATTCGCTCCAGCACTCCCTTACCGGTATACCTTCAACGCAAATACAACGCTCTCCTACCACTTAGTAAAACTAAGTCTAAAGCTTCGGTACTCATTTTTAGCCCCTGTTATATTTTTCCGCGCAGAATCACTAGACCAGTGAGCTATTACGCTTTCTTTTAAAGGATGGTCGCTTCTAAGCCAACCTCCCGGTTGTTTCAGTAACTCCACATCGTTTTCCACTTAAATGAGATTTAGGACCTTAGCTGTTAGTCTGGTTGTTCCCTCTCGACGACGGATTTTATCACTGCCGCCTGACTGCCATGATTACACACTAGGTATTCGGAGTTTGATAGGTTTGGTACATTGTGTATGCCCTAGCCCATTCAGTGCTCTCACCCCTAGTGTTACTACATGACGCTATACCCTAAATATATTTCGGAGAGAACCAGCTATCACGATGTTTGATTGGCCTTTTCACCCCTATCCACAAGTCATCCCATAGCTTTTCAACGCTAGCGGGTTCGGTCCTCCACCGGCTCTTACACCGGTTTCAACCTGCTCATGGATAGATCACATCGTTTTCGGGTCTGCAACGTCTGACTAAACGCCCTATTAAGACTCGCTTTCGCCACGGCTCCGGGTTTCCTTAACCTCGCCAGACATCACAACTCGCAGGCTCATTATGCAAAAGGCAGTCCATCACCCTGATAAATCATAGGGGCTCTGAATGATTGTAAGCAAATGGTTTCAGGTTCTATTTCACCTGATCACCCTCAGTTCTTTTTCACCTTTCCCTCACGGTACTTGTGCACTATCGGTCTAGTAGTAGTATTTAGGGTTGGATAGTGGTCTCACCCAGCTTCAGACTAGAATATCACGTGTTCCGCCCTACCAGGATACTGCTAGCAAAACAAAGCTTTTACATACGGGGGTATCACCCTCTGTGCCTAACCTTTCCGAGTTGTTCTATTAGCTAAGTTTAGTCTATATTGCAGTCCTACAACCCCACTCAGTAAACCAGTGGTTTGCCCTCTACGCGTTCGCTCGCCGCTACTAGCGTAATCTCTTTGATTTCTTTTTCCTGAGGGTACTAAGATGTTTCAATTCCCCTCGTTCGCTCCGTTATACGGTAACTAATATCTCTATTAGTTGGCTGCCCCATCTGAAAATCCCCGGATCAAAGCCCTTGACGGCTCCTCGAGACTTATCGCAGCCTGGCACGTCTTTCATCGCCTCTACTAGCCAAGGCATCCACCACTTGCTCTTTGTAGCTTACCTTTTTCTATATTAGATTATTCTAATTCGCATCACTTCCTTGTTAAAGATAACTTTATGTTACTATATTTAAATTCTAGCTCTCAAGACGGAAAGCATTGACTACTATTTAGATAAGTTTTAAATCCTAAATAGATTGTGATGTCAAACTTTTTGCATTAAATGCAAAGAGAATAGAATTTAAATCTTTAACAAGTCCTGTAAAATTGTTTTTAAAACTTGCTTGTGACTATTAACAATATTAATTAAAAGAACATTTAGACAAAAAGTCTAATTAGAAAGTTTAATTTTAAGCTCTCTAATTAGACTTAATGCTGTTAAACTATTTTTATGGTGGAGAATAGCGGGATCGAACCGCTGACCTCCCTGCGTGCAAAGCAGGCGCTCTCCCAGCTGAGCTAATTCTCCCATCCAAATTCTCTGTGGGCCTAACAAGACTTGAACTCGTGACCTCACCCTTATCAGGGTGCACTCTAACCAGCTGAGCTATAGGCCCCTATAGGGTCTATCAATCTTTCAAAACTAAACAAGGATGATTGAGAATATCTTCTTATAGATATCTTGTGAGAGAATATCTATATGTACTCTAGAAAGGAGGTGATCCAACCGCAGGTTCTCCTACGGTTACCTTTGTTACGACTTTCACCCTCAGTCGCTGATTCCACTGTGGACGGTAACTCAATTTAGTATTCCGGCTTCGAGTGAAATCAACTCCCATGGTGTGACGGGCGGTGAGTACAAGACCCGGGAACGTATTCACCGTAGCATGGCTGATCTACGATTACTAGCGATTCCGGCTTCATGGAGTCGAGTTGCAGACTCAATCCGAACTGGGACATATTTTATAGATTTGCTCCATCTCGCGATATTGCTTCTCATTGTATATGCCATTGTAGCACGTGTCGCCCCCGGACATAAGGGCCATGATGACTTGACGTCGTCCACACCTTCCTCCTCCTTACGAAGGCAGTCTCATTAGAGTGCTCAGCCGAACTGTTAGCAACTAATGACGTGGGTTGCGCTCGTTGCGGGACTTAACCCAACATCTCACGACACGAGCTGACGACAGCCGTGCAGCACCTGTCTTAACATTTCTGCAAGCAGACACTCTTTCTATCTCTAGATGATTTGTTAGATATCAAGTCCGGGTAAGGTTCTTCGCGTATCTTCGAATTAAACCACATGCTCCACCGCTTGTGCGGGTCCCCGTCTATTCCTTTGAGTTTTAATCTTGCGACCGTACTCCCCAGGCGGTATACTTAATCCGTTAGGTGCATTACTGCCAAGACTAGCTTAGCAACAACTAGTATACATCGTTTAGGGCGTGGACTACCGGGGTATCTAATCCTGTTTGCTCCCTCACGCTTTCACGCATTAGCGTCAGTTGAGTTCCAGCAGATCGCCTTCGCAATGGGTATTCCTGGTGATCTCTACGGAGTTTTACCCCACACCACCAATTCCATCTGCCTCCCTCACTCTAGATTATCAGTTTCCCAAGCAGTTCTATGGTTAAGCTACAGGATTTCACAAGAGACTTGATAATCCGCCTAGCGTCCTTTACGCCCAGTGATTCCGAGTAACGCTTGCACCTCCGTATTACCGCGGCTGCTGGCACGGAGTTAGCCGGTGCTTATTCGTTAGGTACCGTCATTGTTCTTCCCTAACAAAAAGGAGTTTACGCTCCGAAAAGTGTCATCCTCCACGCGGCGTTGCTGCTCAGGTTTTCCCCATTGAGCAATATTCCCTACTGCTGCCTCCCGTAGGAGTCTGGACCGTGTCTCAGTTCCAGTGTGACTGATCATCCTCTCAGACCAGTTATGTGTCATAGCCTTGGTGAGCCATTACCTCACCAACTAGCTGATACAATATAGCCTCATCCTACACCGAAAAACTTTCCTATCTAACTTATGCTAGAGAGGAGTATAGAGTATTAGCGGTCGTTTCCAACTGTTGTCCTCTAGTGTAGGGCAGATTAGCTATACATTACTCACCCGTGCGCCACTAACTCATAAGAGCAAGCTCTTACTCGTCCGTTCGACTTGCATGTAGTAGGCACGCCAGCGTTCACTCTGAGCCGGGATCAAACTCTCCATATTAACCTTTCTTTAGCGTAAAGCAAAGCTTTTACTAAGAAGCAACACTAAAGACTCAAGACTGCTAATGCAATCTAGTAATAATGTTTTACTAAAATTGCTTTTAGTATTTATTATGAAGTTTTTAATCAAAAAAACTTTTAGTTTTATATATTAGTTTGTCTAATCTATTATTTAATGAAAATAGACTGGCTCAATCGATCACTTGTTTAGATTTCAAAGATTGACTAATAGTTTAACAATTGTAAGTTAAAAGAACTTTCTGCTCTGCGTTCTGCAAAACAAGAAAGTGAAGTATATAGAAGTGATGCTTAAAAGTAGATAAAAATCAGGCTATTTTTTAAAAGCCCATAAATAAATTTTTGAAGTCCAACCTTTTCATTAAAAATAATATCTTTTTATTTGGATCGTACTTTCAATTTACTTACTACTTTTTGCCATCTTCTTTTAAATATCCAGCAGATAAAGTGTTGGCTCGATAAGAGTCATCTCAGGAAAGAGCGTATCAGAATCTGGCTAAACTCTCATCCACACTTAGCTCACCATTAAGTGATAGCTTATCAAAGATCGCAAGCTGACTTTCTCCGCTTTTTAAAGCCATTGATAGCAGCATCTAGTTTTAATTTATCGCATTATCGCCATTTTTAAAGCTTAACGTATCCACTTTCACACTCGGATTTTTCTCTGTAATATTGACCCATTACTTCGTCTGAAATTTAGCCCAGCAAAGATACTCTCATTTGTATCAACATTTACATTACTTAGTCTATCAAGTATATTATTTATAGTTGGCACGTTGATATTTTGCTATCTTGCTATCTAAGATAAAATCTGTACATTCACTTTATTATCAGCAACTGCACCTATCTTTCACCCACATCATTTGAGCTACCAAGATCATTTGAGACTTCAAATTTCGAGCTATACTCAAAAATCATTCAAAGCAACATTACTATCTTTTTCATCTAATAATGCTAGTTTTTGATCTTTTAGCTTTTGCTATGTAAAGGGACTAGTTTGTTCTCAAATATCTTTTGAAAATTTCAACTGGCACAGTGTAGCTTGTATATATATCGACACCTTCAACATTAGCTTCTACTTTATTTTCTTCATTAAGACCTTTTAAAACAACTTTTTCAACGCCCAAGTTTGCACTATTTACATTATCTTTTGCGTCTAGTTTCAAGCCAAATTTCACATCCTTTGTATGAACGTTCATAGTTTGCTTGTCACTAAAGTCGATATCGCTAAATTTAACATTTACATCTTTATCGCCACTTACGCTAGCCTTTGTTTTAGCCGTTGCGACGACGTTTGACCCAAGAAATGAAGCTACGATATTTTTTATCGCTTCATTTTGTATAGAAATTTTTGAGTCGATATCAAAGCCATTTACAAATGCAAGCACTGAGTGAGAAATTTTCATTTTCTACCTTAAAATTTAGATCCTCATCTACATCTTTGCCAGCCAAATTTTTCAAAAGATCTTTTGAAACGATAAGATCAAACGATCCTTTTGAGCCAAAAAAGCCTTTTTGATAGCTAGTTTTCTGAAACTTTAAAGCCATTTACATCATTTAGTCTATCAACTATCCTTTGATAGTTCTCCTCGACCTTGTTTGAGGCAAAATAAACAGCGCCTGCGACGACCACGATAACTACGACTAGAGCAGATATCACCTTTTTCATACTTTTCTCCTTTTTTGTAATGTGTTGTAAAAACAACCAGATACCTAATAACAAGCCAACCATGGCAAGTGGCATGATATAGCCATGCTCGCCAAGATAATTGCTCACGCTCATAAAATAATCCCCTGCTTTATAGCTTGCAAGACCGACGATCACTGCCCAAAGCACTGAAGAGATCAAATTTATAACACTAAATTTATAAAAAGAGTATTTTGTAAGTCCAAGTGCGATAGGCACCAAAGTTTTGACGCCGTAGATAAATTTTTTGATAAACTATTATCTTATCGCCATGCTTTTTTTGCCAAAACTCCAGCGTAGGCAAGCTTTCTTTTTGTGATTTTTCACACAGGCATAAGCGAGCTTTTATTAAACCTTGCGACGTAAAAAGATCAAAGTATCGCCGATCGTATTTGCCACGGCGGCGACGATTATGCTAAGAGTGATGTCCATCTTGCCAGCAAAGCTTAATATCCCAGCAGCGATAAGCGCGACCATGCCACCACCAAGGCTGTAAAAAAACAGCACGATGTAGCCGTAAGTCGAAATTGAGTTTATAATATCTTGCATCATTGCCCCAAAAGTTTAGAAGCTGAAGATATTAGCTGCTCGTATGCGTAGCCACTTTGTTTTATGTAATTTCATCCTTTGCGCTAATCACTGCTCCGCCAAAGCTAGCTCCAGCGAAAAATCCATCATTTGCGGCATACGCGTAGATGTCGCTGAGAAATTTAAAATCGCTTACTTTATTATAATTGCGCCCGATATCGCCAAATGCCACTGAAAGCTTCGTATCAAGCGTGATCTTGGCGTCTTTTATGTCGTAGATGATGCTATCTTTAAATATAAATAGCACAAGCGAGCTATCTTCATAGCCAGCTGTATACCGATACTGCCGCCACTTATACTAACTGGCAAAATTTCACTTGGCGAGTTGATGTTGCCAACGACCATGATGCCATCTCCGCCCATGCCACCGACCACAAAACCGACTTTTTTTACACTTGGAAAGATGATCGTCGCTTTTGACTGCTCGATGAGCTCTTTATAGGAGCATTTCTAGCGCCTCTCATCGTCGTTATAAAACGAATCGGCTGAGTCTAGCACGAGCTCCTCGCTGGCAAAGCCAAGCGAGAAAAACATTATTAATGATAAAAGAAATTTTCATATCTTGCCGTTATTTCGCAAAATCAACAGCGCGAGTCTCTCTGATGACGCTTACTTTTATCTCACCAGGATACTGCACCTTACTCTCGATCTCTTGAGCGATCTCTTTGCTACAAGCACCGCCTCATCGTCATTTATGAGTTTAGCATTTTGCGATGACGCGGATCTCACGGCCAGCATTGATCGCATAAGCTTTTTGATGCCCTCTTTGCTTTTTGCGATGTTTTCGATCTCTTCGACACGTTTTAAGAAGCTCTCAAGCACCTCGCGTCTTGCTCCTGGACGAGCTGCGCTTAGTGCGTCAGCTGCGCAAACAGCAGCGCTTTCTATGCTTGTAGCCTCTTCGTGACCGTGGTGAGCATATATCGCGTTGATGACGACTGGATGCTCTTTATAACGTTTGCACATTCAGCTCCAAGATCGACGTGGGCTGCCCTCATACTCGTGAGTTAGCGCTTTGCCGATGTCGTGAAGTATGCCAGCTCTTTTTGCTAGCTTCTCATCTCCGCCACACTCAGCTGCGATGATGCCAGCAAGGTGAGCCACTTCGAGGCTGTGAGCAAGGGCGTTTTGACCGTAGCTTGCTCTAAATTTAAGCTTGCCTATTAGTTTTACTATCTCTGGATGAATTTTATTTAGACCAAGATCCATGACGATATTCTCGCCCTCTTCTTGTATGCTTTGCTCACATTCTTCAGTCACTTTTTTATGAAGATCCTCTATCCTCGCTGGCTGAATTCTGCCATCCTCCACCAAAAGCTCGATCACTCTTGTAGCGATCGCACGTCTGTAAAGGTTAAAGCTGCTTAAGATGATAGCATGCGGGGTATCATCGATGATAATATCAACGCCAAGCACCATTTCAAGGGTTTTGATGTTACGTCCCTCTTTGCCGATGATCCTACCTTTTAGCTCATCGTTTTTGATATTTACGACATTTATCAGACGCTCAGCTGCAAATTCTCCAGCAAATCTTGACGTAGCCTGCGCCAAGATGTAATTAACCCTCTTTTTAGCCTCTCTTTTCGCCTCTTCTTCGTACTTTCTAACGATGTGAGCGATGTCGGCGCGCGACTTCTCCTCGACTTTTTTAAGCACGACCTCTTTTGCCTCTTCCTCTGTTAAGCCAGCAGCGTGCTCAAGCACTCTTATCGCCTCTTCTACTTTGTTTTGATAGGTCGCTTTTAAATTTAAACCCTCTTCGTAAGTAACCTTCGCATCTTGCTTATCTTTTTCAAAAAGCTCTTTGCTCTCATTTAAAAGTTCTTGCTCATTTAGCAAAATTTTCTCTTTTTTGGTCAGCTCATCAAATTTACTTGCATACTCTTTTGAAGCTTTGTCGTCTTGTCATCGTATCTTTTTTAGCCCTCAATCAGCCTCTTGTCACTGAGATCTAGAGTTTTTAAGCGTTAGCTCAGCTTCATACTCGATAGCTTTTGCCTTTGCTTTTGCCTGCTCTAAAAATATGTTGTAGTTTGCATCATTTATCTTTTTAGCGTAGAGATACCCTGCTCCAACGCCCACCACACCGGCTCCTAAGCCTATTAAAACCTCTATCATTTATTCCTCTTTTATATAATTTTTGCTTGAGGGTTATATAAAAGTCTCCCACCGCATCGTGCGCCTGCGAGAGCACATCTTTGGTGTAGAAGTCTTTTACCTCTAAGAAAACTATCAGTTTTGGCTTAACGGGCAAAGTGTCAAAAAATCTATCGTAAAATCCTTTTCCGTGCCCTATCCTTGCCATAGCTCCATCAACCCCAATCGCTGGAACTACCGCCATATCGAGTTTAACATTATTCATTTTTTTGCCAGATGGCTGTCTGACATTAAATTTATAAGTTAGAAATGGCAGTCGCAATCTTACCATCTCTAAGCTAAGACCTACCATAAAAGGGGCAAAAATCTCACATTTATGTGATAAATCTCGTCTTATTTTAAGCACATCGACTTCGTAGTTAAGCGGCAAGTAAAAGAGCACCTTTTAGAATGTGTAATTTATCAAATCTAAAGCGTTTTTACCGCCTTATAATGCGTGCATTTTGCTCTAAATTTAGTGAGCTTTTATCAAATTTGCTCTTGCATTTTTTTCTAAATTCGTTTTTCTAAATTAACGCTCATTTTATGCTCTTTCTTGTATAATCCTGAAACATTTTTTTCAAAAAGGAAATTTGATGACACTAAAACGCGCAATTATAACATCACTTTGTCTTTTGCATTTTTTTCGGATGCGGTGACGACAAAAGCCAAAAAGAGCGAGCAAAAACATAGCGAGCCAGCTGTGCAAAGTAAAAAATTTAGAAGAAAAATGCCAGCAAAGATGGTAAATTTAGCAAAGATACAGCTCACACCAAAGATAAGCGAGAGCACACAAAGTGACGAAGTAAAAGATATAAGCCTAAAACTGCTTAACGGCACAACTATGCAGATCACAAAAAGAAGCAACGGCTTTGACGTAAAAGATGGCAAAAAAGCGACACTTTACGTATTTTTCGCCACTTGGTGCCCACCTTGCAAGGCTGAGATACCATCTTTAAACAACCTAAGTGAGAAATTTAAAAACGAGCTAAACATCGTTGCTGTCTTACTTGAAGACAAGAGCGAGGACGAGGTTAAAGAATTTGCTCAAAAATACAAGATCAAATATGACATCGCAGTTGGCGAGGGAAATTTCTTATTTGAAAAGGCGATGGGCGGCATCAAAGGACTCCCTGCATCTGCACTTTTTAAAGCAAATGGCGACTACGCTCAAGGCTACATCGGTCTTGTACCTGAAGAGATGCTCGAAACTGACATAAATAGGGCTATAAAAATAATGCTTGAGTTTTTAAAAAGAGGCTTTGAAAAGACCTTTGGAGCGATAAGCTCGGCTAAAAAGTCAAAAAAGATCGACAAAGAGAGCTTAGAAGAAATTTTACTAGAGGCTGACGTGGCTTACGAGATCGTGGAGGAGATTTTATACTACTTGCCGCCACAAGATGAAGTGAGCAGAGCTGATCTTAGACGCGTTATGAGTAGCTATTTCATCTACGAAAAGGAGCATGTGATCGAGCCTGACAAGCCATTTGTCGATCTCATCCTTGGAGTAAATGGCGCTGGCAAGACGACAACCATCGCAAAGCTAGCAAATTTATATAAAAATAACGGCAAAAGCGTCATTTTGGGCGCTTGTGATACATTTAGAGCTGGGGCGATCGAGCAGCTTCGCCAGTGGTCAATCAGACTAAATGTGCCAATAGTCGCCACCCAGCAAGGGCATGATCCTTCAGCTGTTGCCTACGACACGATCAGCTCGGCCCTTGCAAAAGGCATCGACCGCGTCATCTTAGACACGGCTGGCAGGCTTCAAAACCAGACAAATTTGGCAAACGAACTTGATAAGATCGTTCGTATCAGCAAAAAAGCCTACGAAAAGGCGCCTCACCGCAAGATCCTCATACTTGATGGCACGCAGGGCAACGCTGGCGTCGCGCAGGCAAAGGCATTTAACGAGATCGTCTCGCTTGATGGCGTCATCATCACAAAGCTTGACGGCACTGCAAAGGGCGGAGCGCTATTTGGCGTGGCAAGAGAGCTTGAACTACCTATATTTTTATATAGGCGTTGGCGAGAGCATGGACGATATCATCAGTTTAATCCCAGACGAGTTTTTAGACGAGCTGATGGACGCCATTTTTGAGTAGGGTAAAATTTCTTAGTAAAATTTGCTTTTTCGCTGCTCTTTTGGCGATTGATATTTCTTGCATTTACTCCAAAAAGTCCCGCGATCATCGAAAATTCGTGGGACAAAGCAAACCATCTTTTAGCTTTTTCGTCCTTTATATCCCTGCTCTACCTTGGCTATGAGTTTGAGAATTTAAAAAATTTAGCCCTACTTTTAGCCTTTGGCATACAAATAGAGCTCGTTCAGGCAATTTTACCAAATAGGAGCTTTAGCTTGCTTGACATCGTAGCTGACATGATCGGAGCGGCCTTTGGAGTGATAGTAGTTGAAATTTTAAAAAGGATATATTATGGCAAAAGCAAAGCCAGTTTTTGAGTGTCAAGCCTGCGGTAATCAACAAGCAAAGTGGCTGGGTAAATGCCCACAATGTGGGGCTTGGGACAGCTTTGTCGAGCTTAGCCAGCAAGAGATAAAGATAAGTAAAGAGATAGCAAAAAGCAGTGGCACACCCAGCAAAGCCATAAGCATAGACGAAGTTGAAATTCAAAATTTCACGAGATTTAGCACCAAAGATAGCGAGTTAGACCTTGTTCTTGGTGGTGGCGTGGTCGAGGGCTCGCTTGTGCTTATAGGCGGTAGCCCAGGAATTGGCAAATCAACCCTGCTTCTAAAAATCGGCTCAAATTTAGCAAAAGATGGCAAAAAAACGCTCTATGTAAGCGGCGAAGAGAGCCAAAGCCAGATAAAAATGAGAGCTGATAGGCTAAATGCTGTGGATAAAAATTATACCTAGCTAACTGAAATTTGGCTCAGAAGATATCATGCTAGAGGTGCAAAAGAGCAACTACAAGGTACTAGTCATTGACTCCATACAAACGCTTTATAGCCAAAATATAACCTCCGCGCCAGGCTCGATCACGCAGGTTCGTGAGATCACATTTGAGCTGATGAGGCTTGCAAAGAGCCAAAATATCTGCGTTTTCATCATCGGACACATCACCAAAGAGGGTTCGATCGCAGGTCCTAGAGTGCTTGAACACATGGTCGATGTGGTGCTTTATTTCGAGGGTGATGCGAGCAGAGAGCTGAGGATTTTGCGTGGGTTTAAAAACCGCTTTGGCTCGACGAGCGAGGTTGGTATATTTGAGATGAGCCAGCATGGACTGGTGAGCGCAAAATGAGGTATCGAGTATTTTCACACGTGGCGGGCGATGAGTGGTAGCGCGATCACCATCATAATGGAGGGCTCAAGGGCGCTTAGCATCGAAATTCAGGCGCTTGTTTGCGAAAGCGCCTATCCAAAGCGAAGCTCGACTGGCTTTGTGAGAAACCGCCTAGATATGCTGCTAGCACTTCTTGAGCGAAAGCTTGAAAATCTCACTTGGGCACCACTGACGTCTTTCATAAATGTTTCAGGTGGCGTTAAGATAGCGAGACTGCGTGCCGATCTAGCCGTCATCGCAGCGATAATCAGCAGCTTCAAAAACCGCCCCTATCAGCAAGGACAGCGTCTTTATCGGCGAGCTAAGCCTAAATGGCGAGATAAGAGAAATTTTCAACCTCGATCAGCGCTTAAAAGAGGCAAAAACGCAGAAATTTAAAAATGCGATCATCCCAAACAAACCACTTGACACGCAAGGTCTAAAGTGCTTTTACGCCAAAGATATCACGCAAGTGCTTGAGTGGATGTAGAGAATTTATAGATGATTTTAGCACAAAATGGCAATGATCTACAAAGTCACAAAGAGATAATCTATGCTTTTTGTGTCAAAAGATAAAAAGATTTTTAGCGAATATCAAAAAGAGCTCACACGAAATTTCACTTTCACTTTATCCCAGCTTAGAGCTATTGCTTATCGATTTTGCGGTTATTTAGAACAAAGCCGTCCTAACTCAAAGAGATTGTTTAAGCCTATAGATTTATTTGGTTTATTGCATTTATTGTGCTATTTTTAATGCAATCTCATCAATTTCACCAGCATTTCTTAGTTCTTTAATTGAGCAATATTCTTCCACATCATAAAATAAACTTTGTATAACGTCATAATAATTATTAAAAACGTCATCTTTTATGCAATAACTTAAAAGAATTGAGTCTGATAAGTGCTCGCATCTATTTTTATCATTGGCAAAATCTTTCATTAAAGTCAAAAATTATTATAAATCACAAAACTACTTATATTTATTGTATTTAATAATATCATCATGCTGACCAATAAAAATCATTTTTAATACCCCTAAAATAAAAACCAAACCATATAATGTGACTACTTGATATATGATGAAATTTGATATTTACTCATCAAGCACTCGATACCCCGCTTGGACAAATTACAGCAAGTGGATTGTTATACTCTTTGGTGGCATTTTTGCACTTTATGACACCTAGTTTCTGCACTTACCTGCTCAGCATTGTAGCAATGCGACAAACCACGTAGCTATCTTCTTGCGTATCTACTCCGGTAGCTTTGATACTTGTCTTGATAGTCGTTAAAGATTTTTCAATCGCTTTTATAATGCAAAATCAATAAAACCAGCAAACGCAAAGCAGATAATTTCTGAACGCAAAATAATATCTCTTCTCTTTTTCTCTCTAGGTAGATCATCTTCACGTATCTTCGCAAATCCGACCATATTTATAGTTATGGAGCAACATCATCCTCTATCCTAACAACATTCCATCTATTTGAGGATACTGCCATCAATAATATCAAAAAGCTCGGCATTAAATCCCAAATACCATCAAAATCATCCTTGATATACACGATGATAATATTACATCTTGCCTTCATACATCTCCATCAGCAAGACATCACAAATAGTATCTTTTTAAGCCTATCAAATACACTTAACTCGCGAAGCTCAAGCGATGAAAAATATCAACACCGCTTTTAGTTTTACTTTCAATCACCTTTAGATTATGTCGCTCTATAAATTCAATAGCTCTTTTAAGAACAAATATATTAGCCTATCAACGCTTGTCATCGCTTCAATTTGCCGTCATCTAGTTTCATATAACACCAGCTTTGACCGCTATTTTTAAAATACTCATATCTTGTTTTAGTGTTAATATTTATATTTATTTTTAACTAGCTGATGTTCAGAAATAGTTTAAAGTCGATATCTTGCTCTGTGTTTGAAAGTCATTTATAGCCTTTAACTTTTAATCTTATGCCATTTTTAAGTCTGTTTTGCACAACTTCTTTATCAATCTCTTTTTCTTTTTGCATAAAATTTTCATAACAGATGGTTTTTATATCTACCAGATCAAAAATAATAACTATCAAAGCTAGACGCTCATTTCTCTCGTATGCAACGATGGTTGCGCGGCTACCTCTCTGAGAGTCTCCAAGAACTTGGCACAAAGTTATCTGTACTCACAAATATTTAGAATCGTAAAAGAATGGATACCACCTATTGTTATCATAAATAAAGCTAACCTTGTACTTCAAAAACACAAAGCATAAACTATATATTTTTATAAAACTCTAAAACCCCATTGTTCGTCATCGACTTTTTATGCATCTTTACTATCACTTAAGCTCCTCCATTAACTTTCAATTTATATTTAGTAGCTCAAGCATGCACGAATGTAAATCATTTTTATCTACATTATGCTTTAAATTCTAAAAACAGATAAATCTCACACGATCATCACTGCAGCTACGGCAAATCCGCCGTCGTGAGTTATGCTAAGGCTTGCTTCTTTGATATTAAAGCCAGTATAAATTCTTGGGCTCAATTTTATCTTTTGGTGCGTTTCTTGTGTCTTTGCTTAGCACAATGTCTAAAAAGCCACACTCTTTGCTGATACCCACACCAAGGGCTTTTACTAGCTGCTTCTTTAGCCGCCCAAAATCCAGCCAAAGTCGCATCACTTTTTGCCAGCGCGATCTCGCTATCACTTAAAAATCTTTTAAAAAGCTCGCCGTGACGAGCCTTAAGTCTTGAAATTCTATCTATCTTAACGATATCGATGCCTATCATTGCACCACAAAATCAGTAAAAAATATGTTTTTGATGTAGCCATCATTTAGCACTTCATTTAGCTTGCACCGACGATCTCGTCTTTTAGCCTATCTTTGCCCTTTGCAGTGCTTACTTCTTCGTAAGTTTTTAGAAGAGTGTTCTTATGATGATATCTCTTAAAAGTGCCTTTTTCTTATCAAGCTCGGCAGTTAGTAGCTCGTCGCTTTGCTCTAGATCGATCTTAGTTTTAAGAAATCTTGAGCCATTTTCACTAAGTACGTTACGACAAACTGATCGAGCGGATAGATCGGTCCCATGTTCGAGATAGTCGTTGCCACCGCGTTTTGCTTTGTTTTGAGCGGGTGCTGGTTGAGTTTGAGTCTGAGCTGGTGTTTGCGCCATATTTGCCTCTTTTGGCTCGTCAGAACCAAGCATCAAAAACGCCACTAGCCCTCCGATAACTAGCAATAAAACAAATATCGCGATGATGATTATCATCAAAGCGCCATTGCCACCTTTTGCTTTTTCTCTTCAACTTCTTCAGCCATCTTTCCTCCTTTAAGTTTTGGCTATAATTATATGCAAAAGTCACAAAAATGAGAAAAGATGATACATAAAACCAACGCCGCTAGGCTTTTGAGACAAACTAAAAATAGAGTATGAGATACTTGAGTACGAAGTCGATCTAAACGACCTTTCAGCCGTTCCATGTCGCACTAGCACCAAACAAGATATAAAGCAAATTTATAAGACGATCGTCTGCCGGTGCGAGCCTAAAAAGTATTGTCGTTGTTGCTTTGCAAGGCGATCTGGAGCTTGATCTAAAAGCACTTGCTCATGCATGCGGAGCCAAACGCATGCGAGCTTATAATTAAAAGATCTAGAGAAGATCACCGGCTACATCAGAGGCGGCTGCTCGCCACTTGCTATGAAAAAGCACTTATGACTTTCATCGATGAGCGAGCAAAAGAGCAAGAGTACGTGCTAGTAAGCGCTGGGTAAGAGGCAAGCAGATAAAGATAGCTCAAATGACCTTTTGAAGGCTTGTGAGGCGGGTTACGCTGATATCGCTAGACTAGCTCTTTAAAAACTCTATACATTAAACTTCTCGCCTAAAAACTCTGGCGAGTAGTAGAAATTTTGCCTGTTTGCTGCGATTTTCGTAGACTTGCTTGCCGCCTTTTTCGAGCACCAAAGATAAAATTTCATCCACGCCAAAGTCGTAAACCAAAGCATCATTTGTTTTTTCGTTAAGCATCAAAAAGCCAGCCAGAGAAAGCCTCTTTACCTGCTTAAAACAAAGGCTATAAGTTAGATCTGAGCTTTTTAAAATATGCGCAAGGTTTGAAACTTTCAAAACAATGAAAAACTTGATGATCCTTAAAAACTCTTAGGCTAAACTCATTTTTGGTTCAAATTCGCCGTAGTCAAAGCTTAAAAAAATCTCACCTTTTTGCTCGCATTTGCAAGCTGAGTGCAAATTTAGCATAGCTTGAGTCGATATCTCGCCCTTTTTATGCCAGACTCTGTGCAAGGCTAGTACTTTGATCCGCCTTTTTGCCAGTGAATTTAGATCGCTATCCACAAAAGCATATTATCTGCGTCTATCACCTCACAGCTAAATGCGTCAAGCACTCATTTGATATGACATACTTTTCATCAAACGAGCACTCGCCCTGGGACCTCATAGTGTTTTATTTTTACCCTCGTCACCAAAGCGATTTTTGAAAGGTCTCAGCTGTTTTTACGTAAATTTCATGAGGTTCGATGATGATAAACTCTAAATGTGACAAAATTTCTGGCTCAAGCGTAAAGATGCCCTGCGCAAAATCAGCTAGCATATCACCCGAGTTTGCGCCGATCTCCACGACCTTTGCATAGAACTAGAAATTTCGCCGTTTTTTAAGTAGCTTTAAAAAGTAGTTTGCAAGGCAGGGCACCAAAGAGGTAGCCAACGCTTACATTTGTGTAAAAATCACCCTTTTTGCCGATATCCACGCCAAATTATAGTAGTTTTCATTGACCCAGATATCAAAAAACTTGCTAAATTTCATAGATCAGGCAGCTTCCAGCCTCTATAAAATGCAAACATCCTGACCGTTATGCCAGCAGCGAGCAAAAGCATGGTAAAAAATATGTTGGTAAGCCTAGATGATATAGGATAAAGTAAGCAAGCCCCACGCCAAGGCTTATCGTGCCGTAAAGTCCTGTGCGCAAAAACCATGGGACTTCATTTAGCAAGATATCTCTTAAGATACCGCCTCCAACGCCGTTAAAAAGGCGATCATCATGACGCCAAAGATATTGTAACTCATACTCGATGGCAAACCATCGCTCCAACGATAGAAAAAGCAGATAACGTCGATCGCATCGGCAAAGATAAAGACAAATTTCTTCTCCAAACCATCTCTTTTATGTAAACATGGTAATCCTAGATACGACAAGCATAAAGATGACAACGCTTACTGGCATGTAGTGAGTAAATGAATAAACTGCCCCTGCCAACGAGCATATCACGCACGATACCGCCTCCAAGTGCGGTCAAAAATGCAGACAAAAAGACAGCTAGCCAGTCACACTCCTCTTTACTGCAAACAAAAAGCCACTAAGCGCAGCTGATGCGATACCGACGTATTCTACAAAAAGTATTAGCTCATATTTTTCCTTAAAAATGGGCATTTTATAATGAAATCTCTACATTTCATTAATAAATTTCTAAATAATAGTTTATTTTAGGCTATAATACAAAAATTTAAACAAGGAAAGTGATGAAAAAAATTCTAACTTTGCTCTTTTTGATCGGCTCATTTTTGGGTTAATTTAAACGCTGATGTGATCCAAAATCAAAAATTAAAAATGCGATAAACATTTTTAAACGCTTTTGGCACTAGAAATTTAAAACCAAATACCAAATTTACAGGCATCAAAAGCCATCGCTATCATCCCAGACGTGACAAAAGCAGGTGCGATCATCACTGGCTCAAAAGGCAGAGGCGTATTTATCGCTAAAAACGACGATGGCGAGTGGTCAAGCCCATTTTTTGTAAATTACACATCTGGCAGCATCGGACTTCAGCTAGGATATAGCTCGGCTGATATGATCATCTTTGTTTAAAAACTCAGAAGCTTACGCAAGCTTTATTTAACGCAAAAAGATACGATCAGCCTAAAAAGCAGAAGCAACTGGCGGAGTTGGTAACGAAGTAGCGATAGCTAGTGATTTGCCTGAAATTTCAGCATTTGTTGAGGAGCGTGGCAAGACTAGTGGAGCTTTTGTTGGCGTTAGCTTAGACGTGGCAAGACTTAAGATAAACGCACAAGATACAAACGACTACTACGATAGAATGTATGACTTTCGAAGATATCTACAACAACAGCCCAAAAAGCTAGCAAATACACAATCAAATTTAAAGAGATAATCTCAAAATACTTCTATAAAAACCCTCATATCTTGGCTCTTTTAAAAGAGTCAAGCTCTTTTGACATTTTTAAAGATTTTTGAAATTTAGTTTATAAAATTAGCAAGATTATGGCTTTAGCCTTTTGCTAAACCATAAATAGTGATACAAAGCGTTTTTTTAGGGATCGGAGAAAATTGAGTCATATATTCAAAACGCCTCTTCGTAGTCGCCGTCAGTGTATTGCGCGACTTGCTCGATAAGCTCGTAAAGCTCTTCGTCATCCATCGAGTCAAAGCTGCCTCTATTTTCCAAAAACCTCTAACAAAACGGCGTCTAATTCTAGCTCGTCGTAAGTCATTTCGTTCCTTAATTCTGATTTAAAAATGCGAAACTATACCAAAAGAAGCTTATAAAATACTTTTACTTAAATTGTAAGAAATTTTATGCATTTTTAGTAGAAAAGTTGTAAAATCTTTACATTTCATTATCAATTTGATAGGGATTTTTGTGGAAGACTTTGAACTATTTTACAAGCATTTTAACGAGTTTTTAAAAGCTTTGGTCAAAAAGGCTCTGAGATAAAAAGCAAATTATGCGTGTGCTTTTTTGCTAGCAAGTCACATCTAAATGCTCAAGAAATTTGCCATAAAAATTTATGAAACTTACAAAATGAAATTTCAATGACTTCGATATATACCTTTTTAAATTTTCTGAAGAGCACCATCTGGCAAATAGTTTTGAGCAAAATGGTGTTAAAAACTATGAGCTAAATTTAAAAACCCTCTCACGATCACTTGATATGTGAATTTGTGGAAAGTGGTTGATTTTTGAAGATGAGATGATAGAGCAAAGACAAGATCAAATTTTGTAGTCAAAGATCATTTAGTGCAGAGTCTCATAAGATGATACTTTATGGAATTTGCAGTGATTGTCAAGCAAAAATGGGATTTAAATTTATCATTTCATTTTACTTTTTGATAATGAAAGACAAAGTATTTCAGATTTGTTTAAGTTACATATATAGATAATACGCAGACAAATATAATAAGGAAAATAGAAAACAAATGGATATAAAAAAACACAAACTTTAGCACAAGTTGCAAGCTATTTTTCTATGATAGCTCACACAAATGGCAGACTAAGAGTAAGAGTTAGCCCAAAGATCAAAGAGCTAAGCAGTAGCGTACTTTAGCTAGTTTAGATGACATGATAGCTCAGATAAATGGCATAAAAATGTTAAATTTAACAAGATAATCGGCTCTGTAACGATCGAATATGATCATGAGAATTTTTCCCTAAAAATCTCTGGGAGGATCTTTTAAAAAGGGCAAAATTTAGAAGAAATTTTCAGCTAAAGTAAATGAAGTAGCAAAGAGAAGTAAAATATGCTTAACGAGCTTTTAAACGCCTCTTATACGAGCGAAAAAAACGCACTTAGGCTATATGAAAGTCTAGCTTCATTTGGCGAAGTATTTGATCAAATCGCAAGTGTGAGAAAAAATGCTATCATCTTGATAGAGAAATTTGCAGGCACGCATGAGTATGAGCTTGTTTGTGAAAAATGAAGCTATCTTTTTGCCAGCAAAAATAAAGAAGATGCGCTGATAGAAGCACTAAACTATGAAAATGAGCTAAACAAAATGTATGAAAAAATTTTGTGAAAGCTTAGATGATGAGGAGCTAAAAGATCTATTTTTTAGACTTTGGGCTACTTCAAATAATGAATATATCGCCTCTTTAAAGCACTGCTTAAAAAGAATGTATAGCGGAGCTAAGGCAAAAATGAGCTAAATTTAAATGAAATTTCACAGAAATTTTGAGCAAAATGGCATAACAAACATTTTAGAAAGCTATCAAAATGACTTTAATGAGATAACTAAAAAGCTTGCAAAATATCGCAAGTGGCAAGGCTGATAAAAAGCGAGTTGGCAAAGATCACAAACAACCCAAATTCTCGTTTTTAGCGGGTTTGCACTTGGGGGCATTAGGCATTTCAGTAGTTAGTAGAAATTAAATAAGGACGAAGAAGATGAATAATTTACAAAATCAAACAAAGAAAGGATTTAAAATGGCATTACCATTTTTAGCAGGTTTAGCAGTAGGCGGTTTAGCAGTAGTTGCTTGGAGTAAAAAGAGATAAGATCAAAGAGTGCGCCAAAAGATGGCTTAGATAAAGGCAAAGAGGCTGCAAAAGATCTTTATAAAAAAGGTAAAAACGTCGCAAAAGACGCAAAAGACTTCATGGTTAAAGAAGAGAAAAAAGCAAAACGTGGCGTTAAAAAAGTAGAAAAAGAGGCTGAAAAAGTGGTTAAAAAAACAAGAAAACCACGTGCTAAAAAGCCAGCAGCTCCAAAAGCTATCACACCAAACGATATAGCTTAAGGATAAAGAATGCAAGAAAATAGTCTTTTTACACTTTCAAATACAAGACTCCCCTTTGATCACTTCATCAGTGGAGCCTTGATCGCTGGCATGGGTGCGGCTGCACTTGGCTTTAGCGACTATCTAAACAACAGAGCGACTAAAAAGATGTCGCTAAGAAGATAGTAAAATACGCTGTAACTGGTGGTTTTGTAGGTGCTGTTGGCATTCATGCTTCAAATTTGATAGCACAAAAAAAATATCTAAACGCAGCAGCTTTTACTGCAGCTGGCATCGGCGGTCTTTTGATAGCTGAAGAACTAATAAAATTGGAGAGTAAATAATGAATAACCCTTATATCAATGAAGAAAACGCAAACGAAGTAGTAGCAAATGACGCAGCAGCAACTCAGCCAAGTGCGGTTGATAATGCGATAAACAATGCAGCTCAGAAATTTACCATTTATACCTGAAAGTAATCTTTAACGCAGCTGGCTTTGTAAAAGGCCTACTTTTAGGCGGCATAGCAGCTTATGTGCTAACTAATCCAAAAGCACAAGAGTGCGTATTTAAAGCGATCATCAAAGGTGGCGAGCTAATAAACGCTGGCATAGAAGAACTAAAAGAGCGTTTTGAAGATGTCAAAGCAGAACTTGACTCACAAAAATAAGGTCACTCTAGCTCACAAGAGCAAAAATAGAGCAAGGTTTATTTGCGAGAGCCTAAACGCTAGAAGCGATGTCAGCGCCATCGAGGCTGCGATCTCAGAGCGAACCGATGCAAGAAAGCGTGCGTGTAAATAAATACGCAAAAAGCATCGTTGTTGAGTTTGATAAGAGCTATGAGAAAATTTTAGATTTTATAAAAAGCTATGATTTTCCAACCAAGCCAAAAGATGAGAGCCTACCTAGCAAAGCAAATATCTACAAAGCTGCTGCTGCACTTGGTGTAACGCCGTTTATGAGCAACAAAACTCTAAAATCAGCCGTAACTCTTTACGCCACAGCTCCAAATTTAATAGAAGGCGCAAAAGAGCTAAGGAATGAGGGCGTCACATCAAAAGTGCTTGAAGCAACTGCTATTGGCACAAGCCTTGCAATGGGCGATCATTTGGCTGCAAATAGCACAAATTTGATGATAAATATCGGCGAATACATGGAAGAAAGTGCTAGCCACAGAAGCGATGATCTCATCAAAGAGCTAGCCAAACCAAACATCGAAGAGGTCTGGGTCGAGCGAAATTTAAACGGTGAAAAGACGCTTGAAAAGGTAAAAACCGAAAATATAAAAAAAGGCGACATCGTAGTAGTCGGAGCTGGCGAGACGATAGGCGTTGATGGCTACATCGTCGAGGGTAATGCTGATGTTAATCAAGTCTCAATGACTGGAGAAGCAGAACCCGTGGCAAAAGCTAGAGGCGACCGCGTCATAAGTGGCACTGTTGTAGATGAGGGCAGGATCAAAATTTGGGCTGAAAACGTAGGTAGCGACACCGCAACCGCAAGGATCAAAGAGTACATCCAAACTTCACTTAATGAAAAATCAGCCATCGGCGTAAAAGCTCTAAAACTAGCTGATAAACTAGTGCCAGTCACACCTCTCTTGCTGGGCTTTCGTATGTTATAAATAAAAATATGAACAGCGTTGCAAGCGTGCTTCAGGCTGATTACTCTTGCGCGCTTAAGCTTGCTACGCCAGTTGCGTTTAGTCAGCATCTCAAAAGCCGGCAGAAACGGCATCCTCATAAAAGGCGCAAAAGGCGATCGAGGCTCTAAGCTCGGTTGATACATCTGTTTTTGACAAAACTCGCACTCTAACTCACGGACGCCTAAGCGTGGTTGAAATTTACTCTTTTAAAGATGGATTTTCAGAGGCTGATATATTAAATTTAACCGCAAGTGCCGAGGAGCACTACTTCCACCCAGTGGCTGAAGCGATAGTTGAGGCTGCAAACAAGCGTGGATTTAGCCATATCCACCACGACGAGGTCGAATTTATCGTGGCTCACGGTGTAAAAACTGCGATGCATGGCAAAGAGGTCGTTATCGGCAGTAGGCACTTTTTAGAAGATGATGAGATGATAAGCTTTAAAGCTCACGAAACGCTCATAAATAAGGCTTTGCAAAGCGGACTAACCTTGCTTTACGTAGGATACGACAAAGAGCTTGTTGGCGTCATAGCCATGAAAGATGATATGAGAGCAAACGCTAAAGATATGGTGGCAAAACTACGAAATCTTGGCGTAAAAGAGATAGTTATGCTAAGTGGCGACATAAAAAGCAAAGCTGAAGAGGTAGCGCGCGAGCTGGGGCTTGATAGAGTACATGCTGAGTGCTTGCCAACGGACAAAGCAGCGATCATCGAAGAGCTAAAGAGTGAGGGCAAAAAGGTCGCTTTTGTAGGTGATGGCATAAATGACGCGCCAAGCCTAACAAAAGCAAATGTTGGCATCAGCATGCACAAAGGTGCTGATATCGCTAAAGCAACGGCTGATATAAGCCTTTTAAAAGATGACATCATGAGCGTAGCGCTTGCAAAAGAGCTTGCTAATAAAACTATGAAGTTAATTAGCTCAAATTTCCGCTCAACCGTTGGCGTAAATACAGCCATACTAAGTGCCGCAACGCTTGGCATGCTAAATCCAATAGCAACTGCCATGCTTCACAATGGCACGACGATCTGGCTTCTGCTCAACTCAATGAAGGGCGTGAAGATCAAGTCAAAATAAATTTGAAAGGATAGATGGTGTTTGAGAATTTCTTAAACTTTTTAAACGGCAAAATGGATGTAGCCAACGACTTTTTATATGGATATTTTTTGGTTATCATCCTTGTAGCTTCAGGAATTTACTTTAGCTACCTTACCCGTTTTGTGCAGTTTAGGATGTTCTTTGAAGCTTGCAGAGTTCTGGTAGAAAAAAAGGACAAGTATAATAAGCACCATCTAACGCCGTTTCAAGCGCTGATGATCTCGACTGCTTCGCGCGTTGGTATCGGCAATATCGCTGGAATTTTCAGCCGCCATCGTCGCAGGTGGTCCGGGAGCACTTTTTTGGATGTGCTTGATGGCGTAGGCTCAGCTTCAGCCTTTATCGAGAGCACTTTGGCTCAAATTTATAAGACCAAAGATGTCTTTGGCTTTAAAGGCGGACCGGCTTATTACATCAAAAACGGGCTTGGCATAAAGTGGCTTGGCTCTTTGTTTGCCATCATCCTCATCATCACCTATGCTTATGGCTTTAACGGGCTTCAAAGCTACACTCATGACCTCTGCTTTTGAAACGTACTACGACAAAGCAGGCAGCAACATCACCTTTGCGCAAAGTGGCTTGCCTATTGGCATCGGACTTATCCTTACAGCATTTTACGGCTGTGATGTTTTTAGCAAGAGCCACATCATCGGCAAAGTTAGCTCATATCGTGCCTTTCATGGCGCTTACTACATCTTGCTAGCTATCATCGCGATCGTTTTACAATTTCAAAGAAATTCCAGCCGTTATCAAGATGATCATAGAAAGCGCCTTTTGATTTTAAAGCGATCTTTGGCGGATTTGCTGGAAGCGTGATCGTGATAGGCATAAAAGAGGACCTTTTCTCAAACGAGGCTGGCATGGGCTCAGCGCCAAAGCAGCGGCTGCGGCGCACACAAGCCACCCAGTCAAACAAGGGCTAGTGCAAGCAATGGCAGTCTTTATCGACATGACGATATGCGTCGCCTCTGGTATGATCGTGCTTTTTTCTCAAGCATATCTTACAAAACAAACTGGCGCAAGCGGCGAAATACTAACCGCCCTACCTCTTGTTCAAGCAGCGATGAAAGAGTATTTTGGCGACTTTGGACTACACTTTTACGACCCTTGCAGTAGTGCTATTTGCCATCACATCGCTCATCGGCAACTACTACTACGCACAGGCAAATATGAAATTTCTAACAAAAAGCAATAATTTAACGCTAGCATTTAAGATCACAGCAGTAATTATGATATTTATAGGCGCTCAGATGAACTTAAAACTAGCTTGGAATATCGCTGATATCACGATGGCGGCTATGGCTACGATAAATATCATCGCCATTTTCTTACTATCAAAAGTGAGTGATAATAGCGATAAAAAGACTACTGAAGCTCAAAGAAAAGCTAGGTAAAAACCCAGACTTGACCCAGAGAGTCTCAGGCATCAAAAATACAAAAGTTGCTGGAGCAAAAACTAAAGGAGAAAAATTTGGGAAAAAGATATAGAAGATAAGCTGAGCAACTACTGGATCTAAAACACCTACAGACAAGTAGCAAGGTCGGCATGAGCGTCACTTTGGCATCTGTTTGCCCTAAGCGCACTTTTTATGAAAAATAGATCTGTTAGAAAAATCCCACGTAGCTTCTGGCATCGCATTTACATGCTTTGCGCTTTACCACGCTGGACTTTACGACAACGGCATCTTTTAAAAAGATGATCGTAAAAAGCAAAAACCGCTTCAAAAAGGCATAAATGAGACTCAAGCGACGCTAGGTACTAGACTACATAAACGAGGACCTACCCCTACTTTGACCTCACAACGTCGCTTCAAGATATCGACAAAAAGCCTCGCTTGGAATGTACTCGCGTGATGAAATTTACGTTAGTCTGCGTAGATGTGGCAGCAAGTAGCAAGACTACTTGGTTGCGAGAGCAGAAATTTCTGTCAAAAACTCTCAAATTTGGTAAGGCTGGCGATGTGATCATAAAAATTTATGGTAGCTACGAAGATGTGCATAAGGCTTGGAAACTAGCCCAAGTCGCACTAGAGTACGCCAGCGCCATCGCAACCTACACAAACAAAATGGTAAAAGCCGCAAAAAGCGTCAATGAAAAATGCGAGGTTTTAGCAACCGAGAAAGAGCTTTTCCATTTGCAAAAGAAAATTACTGTGTAAAAGCTGTGCTTGAAGGCGGTGGCGGTATGCACAGACTTGGACTTAGCGACAGCGTTCTTTTCTTAAAAACCACATAAAAGCCTACGCTAGCTTTGATGAATTTGTCTCACATTTGCCAGAATTTAAAGCCAAAATGGTCGAGCGAAAGATCTGCGTCGAGGCTGAAAATTTGGACGAAGCAAGAAAGCTTTTAAAGGCAAAATGCGACGTCGTGCAGTGTGATAATGTAGCCCAGAGCTTTATCAAAAACGTGCTAGCTTTTAAGAGATGAAAATTTCACCAAATACTCATGATACTAGCAGCTGGCGGCGCAAATTTGATCAAACGCAAAAGATTATGCAAATGCCGATGCGATAGTCACTTCTGCAATGTACTCAAAAGGCGTTGCTGACATCAGCGCAAGACTTGAAATTTCTAGTGAACTACATATAAAAATACTATAATTTATATATAAATAATAAATATCTCTATATCTCACTAGTATTTATGCGAAACGCAACCGACATCGCTACCTAAATACCTGTTAGATTTTAATTTGCGTATGAGTGTCAGCACCATTGCACTGTACACCTCTATGGCGCGTAGAGGTTTTACAGGGCTTGAGTATGCAACGCTTGCAAAAGTCGATCGAATAGTGAGACACGAGAGTTTTAGGCTTCACCAGCTTGCATGTGCAAAGTGGGATGCAAATTCAGCGTCCCCTGTCTCCTTTGTCAAAGACGAACCCAGATAAAGCTCGCACGTTAGAAGATACGGCGTGCTGGGCTACCGCACGTGGTATGACTCATTCATGACAAGAATTAGTGCAATTTAAACAAATTTTCATAAACGAGTAATTTTCGAGCTCTGAAACTTTAATATGTCTGCTATAGTCTAAAATCTGAGTAGTCAGTTATTTTGGTAAGTGTAATGAGAGCTATTTAAACGTACACTAAAGATTAGTGAAAGATTAAAACCCCCAACCCAGCTCAAAACCAGTTGGAGTTTATTAACGGTAGTTTGCATTAAACAATTTGATGTTTTGTTTACTAGTTAAAATCTCCTTCCTAACCTCTTCAACTATGGCTTTAGCCATCTCATCTACTTCTGATGTTACTTCGTTTGCTTGGTTTGTATCACAAATGTTTCTGTTAGGTGATCTATCTGAGCAACTGATTGATTGATCATGTTTATGCCTCACTTTGCTCTTGACTGATTCACTATCCTCATTTATTGATTGAGCTAGTACATTTGTATTTGCTTTCCTATCTCACCTAGAGATTTTTGAGTTCTCTCTAGCTGGTTTTCTACTTCATCAGCAACAACGCAAAGTCCTTCTGCCATGTTCTCCTGCACGTGCTGCTTCATTCAGGCATTAAGAGCTAGTAGGTTTGTTTGATCTGCTATATCTCTAATGATAGTTATGATGTTTTTAATCTCATACTTTGTCTTCATAACATCAGCTGTCTTTTTGAGAGATGGCATCCATTGAGCTAGACATTTGCTCAACTGCTAGCCGCAGATTCTTGTAAGCTATTTGCTTGAGTGTCTGCTGAGCTTGCTACTTTTAGATACTGAGTCTAGCTAGAAGTTTTGGCTTTTTCTTCTAGTATTGCTGAGCTTGGTTTAGATTGTCATTTAGCATTTTAGATATCTCTATGCCAAGAGTTTATACCACCTCATATCCTACTCATCATCAAGTCTTTTTGTAAAGTCTGGTTTTTATAAGTGTTTAGTAGATCAGCACATCTTTTGCCGTTACTTGAGATTGCATTTTTAAGAGCAAGTTGTAGATCTTTAAATGTGCTTTTTAGTTGATTTAGAGCTGCTATTAGTATCCGCTTCTAAGCTTGCTTCATAGCTGCCATCTTTTTATCCTCATTTACAAGGTGTTGGCTTTTTGATGAAGGTGTTCTTTTTCTTTAGATGTTTGGATCTTTTGATGTTTTCGTTTATAAGAGAAGACATGGACGCAGTCACCTGTCCTTTACTTTTTGCTCCAGAAGCTGCGCTGAGCTCTGTCTTTGTTGTTTAGATATATGAAAACTTCGCCAGTCGCCTTTTTACGCTTATCGATGCTCTGAGATGATATTTTTATCAACAGATGAAAGCTAAACGAGTGCTAGTGATAAAAACAGGCGAGCATGATGAGCCATAGTAAATAGCTAGTCATGCTGGCCTCATGTCTGTAAACGTGGGAAGGCTTTCTTCATATCATTTAGCAAGTAAAGCTCGTAGTTTCTGAGGCTATCGGATCAATGGCGAGATAGCTTTTGACTGGCCAGTCAGCTGCCCGATCTTTCATAGCTGTCTCTATCTGGAGCTCGCGATAGCGTCTTTTGATGATCATCGTCTCATCTGTAAACCCATCGCTTTGCAAGATCTCTTTGCAGGTGCTGTTCGCGTATGTGCGCTGCTATTAACGTACCGTAGTCGTTTAAAGAGCTTTTGATGTTTGCGTCGTAAAGATGAGACTCACTCGACGTATGTATTTTGTCGATTCCGTCTGTGATAAAGGCGAGCGTTCAGCACTCGCCCTTGTGATGCAAAGTACTCTCGGATCTCTTTGAGATGCTGCAAAATCTGAGCCACAGTCATCTCTTCATAGCCGGTGTCTAGAACCGTCTTTTGAGAGAGACTCGAAAGATGTCAAGCGTGTATTGATGCTATACCGCTGATATTCTCGCGCTAGGAGGTTAAAATCTTTCTCTTTTATCGACTTTTTGCTCTGTGCGCCACTCAGCTCGCTTGAGGAGTCATCTTTTGTTTGAGAGCTCTTCGACGATCGCCATCGACTCTAGCTCTTTGCTCTTTTAGTTTTGGCAGCATCGTTTGCCATGGCGTGTAAAGCCTGCACTATAACCGCGCTCTCTTTTGAAGCTCATGGATAACGTCACTTGCTTTTATGATATCTCTCAGCTGCATTGAAAGGTTTGATACAGCTCGCTTCATAGCCGTCTAAAAACGCGCTTTTTAAAAGACATACACTAGTCGTTGTACTTAGACAAAGCAGACTCACATTACGATGAGTAGCGATCTAGATTTTTATACTAGATTATCTCTATTTTTCTATCCCCTCGCATCACAGATACGACTATCCAGTGGCATGTTTCTGCATTTTCGTGCGGATTGCTAATTACTTTAATTATTAACATATAACTTGAAACCATGAACCACACTTTACAATATTTAATGTACTTTGGCTTGACAAATAGCCGTATTTTAGGTGATTTAAGCAGTGTCTTAATTGATACTCATAAACAACGCATTAATCAAAATTATCTGGCTCTTTTCCAATTATGACAATAATCATAAATTGCAGTACAAATATTTAGAGGTTAAAGATACTACAGCAGGAGATCACTTCCCCGCTTTGTGAAATTATTTAGAAATTCGGCTCAGGAAAACGCTGTAAGTTTTGGTGCTTCATCGCCTTGATATTTTCTGATATTTTTCAAGTAGCTGTGGCTGATGTTGCTGCTGATTAGCTTACTTGTTGGGATATCTATGGTTAGTACGTTTGTAGAGCTGTTTTGCAGATGCCACCATCAGCCGTCATACCAAGCGCTCCCTGATTAGGTTTTAGCAAACGTTCCTTGATGTTTTAGACACATGAGGCACCTGCCATAAACCCCTCGCCACGAGCGTTAAATACACACACCAACCGCTCTGTTTTTACGCCAAGCTCTTTTATGTCGCTCGTTTATCCACACCGGCTCGCGGCTAGCGATAGCGCATTTGTCGCGCGAAGCGAAGTTTGGCTTTAGCTGTGAGTGCAAGCGGTCAGTTGCGAGCGCTATCATCGCGGTATTTTGCAGGGTTTGTTCTTCATGCCTAGCCACCGATTCGGCATTCAAACCGTTGGGTGCGCTCTTTGCAGTCGCTAGCCCATTTTCTGCGATCGTGTCTCGAGTGGCTCGATAAGACCGCTAGGCGTTCCTGGCAGCTGTTTAGCACAGGATCTTCTAACTCCGCCAAGTCTTACCCAGACGTTATCACTTCTATCTGAGATGAGGCAACGTGACTGGTTTGTTTTCTATCTCAAACTCTTCTTCAAATGGCTTCATGTCGTTTCGCGGAAGCTCAGGGGACCGCTTTACATTTTGAGCGTAGCGTCGCGTGGCGCACTCTTTGATCCAGTCAATGCGTCTTTGCCGTTATCTGTGTAGGCGATGGCTGTCTTTAGCATGTCTCCTGCAGTGCTGTCAGTGAGTACTTTGATAGTCATCTGCTCAAGCGCATCAACGACTTGGTCTCATCGGCACTGATGTTCATAGTTTGAGTAGTCCCCGTCATCGTGATGTCGTTTCTCCTCATACTCTGTGGTGACCGTACACGATATCAGCCATCTTTGCTGTCAGCGTCCAGCATGCTTCCGCGAACGACAAACGGTTCTTGGCTTTTCCACGCTTTTAATTCCATTAGTATCTTTGGTGATGTACTAGTGGCTGCCGCCGACCCGGCAGATAAAGCCGATGTCTGGTAGGTGGATCTTTTTGCCGTCGTGGATTCGATCACTTCTGCCGTGGTGAAGCAACGCATCAGCGAGATACGAGCTACTGAAAGCGTAGGTTGGTTGCTTTTGTGTAGCCGCGCTTTCGACCTGCGCCTCGCTACTGCGGCTGCTTATGACGAAGCGACCGCGTTTGTCAACCTGCCCGCATCAGTGCCGCCGATAAACCCGCCTTTATCGTTAATCACCACTACCTCTCGCGCCGCCATTTACGCCGCCGATGACCGCAGCCCCTTTGCATGCCGGTGCGCCGCCGTTTGAGTAGTGGTAGCTAAGCCAAATGCCCCCACCCTGCAGGCCCGATCTGATCGATCATGCGGCCAGTGTCACCATATCGCCCAGTGTGGTTGTCGCCGTGAGTGAGCGCGCCGCGACGCAGCCACTCATTAGCACTCCGTGCGGTTGCTACAAATGTATCAGCTAGCTCTTTTAAAGTCATCTTTGTCGACACCGCGGCACTGGGCCTCGCCCACTCTAAATTTCTTAGGAGTGTTGTTTCGTCTTGCGAGCAGATATGGGAGGAATCGATCAAAGCCATAAGGTAGTTTTCGATACCCTTTATCGTATGTTGCCACTTTCATAGGTAGTGTCATGCCCAGCATCATCGCTGTGTCGGTGTTTGGCACTGAGCGATCCACTGAGCTTTGTCGAAAGTATTGTGCTGTTTGAGATCTGATAGATCGATCACGATCACTTTGATATCTTTTGTCAGCCTTCAAAGTATTGAAAGCCTTGCTCATCAGTCGCCGTCCGCCTTTCGAAGTGTCGCAAGTGGGTTTGCGCCCAGATGACCAGCGACTTTTGAGTTTTCAGACCACCTGGCGCTGGTTTGCTGCTCGCGACCTCGATACTACCCACAACGTGAGGCATGATCTGGCTAGCGCCTGTTGAGTAGTCACCCAGCTGAAACCAACACAGCCACCACTAGGTTCATAACCTATGAAGTAGGTATTGAGTTATGCACGTGCCGCTGAGTTTCCAGCTGTAACTGCCTGCAAAATACGCTTTGAAGCCCTTTTTGCGCTCTTGTCTTTTAAGCTCCTTTAGCAACCAGCTTTGATCGTCTTCATAGGCACCTCGACCCACTAATCGATGCCGCGAAGCTCTGGTTTTGGGCTATCTGGGTTTCAGGTAGCTCTTTCTACCATTGTGTGCTTGATGACTTTATGTAGATCATATCTGGTGTATAGTGCTGAAGTGGGTTGTACTCACTTGTCTTTTGATACTTTGACTTTAGCGATGCTCGCTTTTAGTTGTAACTTTAGCATGCCCCAGTGAGCAGCTGTAAGAGTTTCGCCATTTTTACAACGCCCTTTTTAACCCTCATCAGCAAACAATTTGAGCTGTGCACCAGGCTGAAAAGGCTGTAGTGCGATCGCTGTTGCACCTTTTAGAAAATCGTCTGTTCTCACGTTCATCGTGTTCTCGCTTTATTATGTCTGCTAACTTCGCGCCTAGGCAAAGCCAGTACTCCCGACAAACTCATCGGTTTGATCCCGACGAAGACTAAGATCGCAAGTCTACGGTCGCACTATGTCCAGTGAAGCGCTTATCGCAAAGTCACAGCCACCCATCGCCGCATCGCTAGCGATATGCGCGCGCCTCCTGGTCCGCCCATGCAGTCCTGACCCAGATGGTACGCGCTAAAGGCGCTAAGCTCGGTGCAGCTTCGGTCCTTTAGATATTAACAAGCGTCGTATGCGAGATATTTGCATTTGAGAGCTTGCTACTGGGATGTCGTTTTGTCAAAAACGTTTATGCAGCCTGTTTACAAACGCCCCCTCTCATCTGGATCGTACCATGCGCCCTCGCAAAGTCTAGCACGTTGTAGTCGCATCATCGCTCACCACAGCGCCTGCCTGTAATTCACCTCTTGTTATAAACACGCACGATGTCGCGTTTTGTACTCGTTTTAGCATTTTAGTGTCTTATAAGATCGGCTCACGATCAGCCACCGCGCATGTATCTCAAGCGACGTTATGCCCTGAGCTGAGAGTGCAACGCACGCTTTGGGTGTGGGTTTAGCAGGTGAATCGCAGCTGATCTTCGCACTGCAGCCACTCAGCAGGCTCCATCCACATAGCGTGGCCTTGCAGTCGTCGTAGTTCATATTTTGCTATCGTCTCTGAGTACTTTTATAAGACCACTTGGCGTGCCAAGAGCGTTTAGGATAGATCTTCCCTAAATCTCACGTCTTACCCAAAGCCTCGTTCTCTGCGGTTGAGTCAATTGGTAGGCTCGTTTTCTCCACCACTCGCTACTGGGCATTTTACGCCAAGAGCTTTGTTTTCATTGATGATTTTAGCGGCGCTATCGTAGTATGACTTGATGAATCAAGCGGCTCTTTCGCGTCAGTGTACTCAGCTACGCCATCAGCATAAGCCTTTGAGCTCAGACAGAGAGGTCTGATAGTCGTCTTTCTTTGCCTGGTTTTGTTTGCCGACTCAGTTTCATCGGCATGATGCATTGTTAGAGTAGTCACAACCATAGTGATATCATCTCTTTCATAAAGAGTAGTCACTGGAAATACAACATCAGCCATCTTCGCTGGCGTCCAGTATTCATTTACCACGACTGCTATCTGCCATGCTTTAGCTTATTTAAATTTCTGTTGATGCACTCAATGGATTGCGGCCCAGTAGATAAAGTCGATGTCTGATAGGTGATCTTTTGGCCGTTATGATCTCATCGTCTTGCCGTGGTTTAAAAGCACCGTCAGCTACGAGCCACTGGAAAAGAGGCTGCTTGCATCTCTTCGATCTCCGCTTTGAGCCTCATCAGCCACATCTTTTGCATATCCTTTACGTTTACCCATCTTTTGATGACGCCGATATCTGCTGGGTTGATACCTGCCAACGACCGTTGCTGCGTGGTTAGACGCCGCCACCGCTGTAGTGATAGCTAAAGCCAAAGCCTCCACCAGTAGGCCCTATTCGACTCAGCATTGCAGCTAAAGTGATCTAGCATCCAGTAAGGCTGCTCGCCGTGGTGAGCACGCTGCATAGCCCAGCCGCCCATATCATCGTAAAGTGTATTTAGGCACTGTTTTATCAGCATCTTTCACATGACGCCACGTACTTGTTTGCTCGCCATTTTTGGTGTTTTTGCGTCACAGCATCTTTTACCAGCTAGATACGGCAGAAATTTATCAAAACCAACTGTAGCTCTCAAAACTCTTGTCGTAGTTTTGCGCTTTATAGATGATACGCCATGCCAAGCATCATGGCTGTGTCGGTGTTTGGCACTGGAGCGATCCATTTCGCCTGCTGCCGTCAAGCTACCTGTTAGGCTCTTGATAGGGTCGATGATACTGACCTCTTTATCGCTATTTTTAGATCTTCTAGGTACTGTATCCTAGCTCATCAGTCGCCGTCCAGCCCAACTCTCCAGTGTAGCGCCGGTCACTCCCCCAGATCACCACTACCTTATTGCGCACCACTGGCCATGTAGTTTGCTGCTCATAGACCCCATGCCGCCCATAACGAGGTATGATGACCTGCTCACCTGTCGAGTAGTCGCCAAGACCGCCGACAAAGCCACCAGTTAGGTTCATAAATCTAGCCAAAAGCGTAGTTGAGCTGCCGTAGGCCTCGCTTGATTCTCACGCCGAGTACTCTCTGACAAACGCTAGCAAGGCCTCTGAGCTTTGTCTTTTTAGCTCTCTTGCAACCAGCTTCTGATCGCGTCCTCATACTGCGCTCTGCACCCACTCATCTTGACCGCGAAGCTCATGTCGGACTATCTGGGTTTTCAAGATAGCTCTTTTTCTCACCATAGGATGCTGATGCGGCACTCGTAAGATCACATGTCGCCGTGTAATTCCTGATGGGTTTGGTGGTACGCTGCTTTAAAACGCTAGCGCTTTGAGCCAGTCACAGCGCTGCCTTTACGCCAACATCCATCATGCAATACGCCGAGGTTCTAACGCTGCCATTTTGTACTAAGCTTGCTACACCGCTATTTCTACCACAGCGCAAATCTGCCCAGAAATGAGTGTAGCAGTCTCCAAAGCCAAACTACCTTTTAGTAGGGCTCTTTCGTCTTTGCATTAGTGATACCTTTTGTTTATTTTGCTTCTCCTGAGGCCGTTCATTGACAAGCCCCATCGGTTTGATCCTGACTGGGCTAGATCGCAATTAATGATTTATTTTAGTTGATTTTTAGCGGCTTTGGCAAGCCAAACCTAGAACCAACTCTGAAGACCAAGATCGCAAGTCTGCGATTTAATTATGGTTTTCTTGGTAAAACCTAATTTTACCCGTTTTCTTTGCCCTGCTAATTGTTAATGATTGGTTTTATTTGTCATCCTCATCAGGTGAGTGTTTTGAGTTACTGATAACTAGCCACTGGGTCTTTTTTTTTCTATTGCGGTTCTGCTGATCGTTGATTTTGAAGGATGGCCATTGATTTGCGTTAAAGTGCGTAGTTTGAGGGAACGTATGGCAAACGCCAGCTTCTTTTATAGATCTATCGCTTGCAAACACGTATCGTCAGTGCTAAAGCCATCTTGAATGCAAAACTGTTGTTTCTGACCTCGTTCATTGCTGTTTTTGCCTCTTTATCACTTTTGATATCGTGCAGTTTTGCCGCTATGAGATGATCCGCTCCATCGCAAATAAACTGCTGCTAACGGCTGGGTTTTGATAGCCTTTGCTTTGATCTGCGCTCTTCGCCGCTTGTTTGTTTTGGCTCAGCTGCGTTGGTTGGTAGCAGTCTGCCTATGCTCTTAGCTGTGCTTGTCAGTATATACGTTCTTTACGACATTGTGTAGTTCATGCTGCACCAAATGCAGGACTGCTACGTTGGCTGATAGAATGATTTTTTTCATATTCTTCAAAATGAAATCGTTCAAATTAAGGGCTTTTTGATTAATTAAAATTAAAATATGCTTTAAGAATAATGCAGAAATTGTTTAAAATGAGAAACGCCAGATACGATAAGGCAGATTTGCTAATTTTTATTTTTTGGCCTCTCACCAAGAATATTGAAAGCTAAAATGATAGCTAGAATGACGATTTATCAACTAGTGCTGCTTGGATAGACCTTGCTTGTTGCATAGTTTAAAATACATGAGATGAATGTACAGTTGCCATGCCACTTGGTATGAGAAGATGCCAGTTTTTAGGGGTTGCGAGCTTTAGTGGTTGCCATTTTTTGCGGCGAAAGTAAAATGCGCTAAAATGACAACGATCGTTCTATAATGTAGCAAAATCGCTGTCGATATCCTTACTTCAAGTTTGCAGATTATCGTGGCAGCAGAAAACAGCTGAAGGAGCTGTATAGATGTCCACCTTATCTTTTATCTATTAATTAAGGCAATTTGTTTCGCCCTGCTTCGATTATCCTCGTAATCGCTACATATTCGATGTAGGAGCAAAATATAAAGCCCAGTTACTGGCGGTACTAAAGTCAAGCAGCTATCTGGGTTGAGTTTTTTGCTCGCCGATAAACATCTTTTTTGCTACATAAGTTCAACTGTTGAAAAGGTAATAGCATAAGCGATTAGTAAGTGCCTGTTTTGTACTTTTGATTAATGGCATACGCGCACGACCTTTTTATCGTCGCCTACACGGCAGCTGAGTGTGGTTTGTAGGTTTTACGCTCTCGTCCATCTTGATGTCATACTTTGAGCGGCCTATAACTTTCTTGCTCGCTCATGGCGGTTCCACTTTTCATTTTTTATGGTATTTTTTGAACGAAAACTGCTCTGCCTTTTGTTTAGCATCCTTTTTGCCGACTTTGCAAGATCTCTATCTTCGCCATCAGGGTTTTTCAGTACCATCGACAAAGCCGATATCTTGCCGTCGGTGCTTAAAGCCTTGAGTCTCGTCTGTAAGCTCTGCAATTTAAACAAAACTTTTGATATTTCGCGCCATGTCAGCAGTCAGTCGCATTTAGCACGGATGTGGATGATATCGCCCTTTTTTTAACGGCTTCATGTTTATCGCCTTTATGGCTTTAAAATTTACAAGCTCTTTTGGAAATTCTTTTGAAATTTTGAAGCTTTTTTCTAAGCATATGACTCCACGCCAAGGACGCAGTTTACATTTTCTTTGCGCTAAATCTAACTTTTGGCAGTTTTGTTTGATGACAACTGTGCTACTGTGCTTAGCAAAGCCCTTTACATGCCTTTTTTCTTCTTTTAAGACCCATGTTGAAAGACTGTTGTTACTGTGTTTGTGTGACCTCTGTAGTTTACACCATTTTTCTCCTTTAATTTTGTTTTTGTTATGGTCATTTGGTTGCTGGTTGATCTGATCATCGTATCGTCAAAGACAGGTCGATTCTTGTTTGTTAAAGCTCTTAGCTATAGCTTCAAGCGTGTTTGTTGATTTGTGGATTTTGCTTGAAGTTGCGAGATAAGAATGCTCACTTTGACTTCATTTCTAGCCTCTTCGATTAGCCTATTTTTTATCTTCTGTAAATGTGCTACCAAATAGCCATTTGTGAGTCAGGCGGCAAAAATGGTATACTTGCTGTTTTTTCATCGAAATTATATCTGGTGATTGGTAATTTTCTCATGGGGGTATTTTTATCTTGTAGTTAGGTTTATGATCTGCATGATCTCGAGTTTAGGGCTGGTTGGATCAGATGGTTTTTATCTCAAACTCAAATATCGAAAGCTTCTTCTTCTCGCTTTAGCCGCCAGATGCCTTTTTGCCAGGTTTCCAAACGCATGATCTGTCTTTGACGTTCTTGCTATATACTTGAAAGACGGATGGTTTTCGCCGATGCTTTAAGCTGCGTAACAGTGCTGATTGAGACATTTTCGCTATTGTCTTTGCCTTTTTGCGCCTTTGTTTGACCTATAAGCAAATGCAAATAGCTATCAAGATAGCTAATATGAAGGTGTATTCGGTCTCATATTTTCCTTGAAGGGCATTTTATCTCGTTTGTAAAGAAAAGTTATCGCGTTTCAGCGGAAAGGTGATGGGGTTATTGTAAGGCATTGTGGAGTGCTTACTATCTTTGGTAGTCTCGTCCTCCGTCATCACACCTTTTCCTCGTTTTAGCAGCTTGAAGCGATCTATATCATAGTGATAGATATGTTTAGCTGACCTCTGTGCTAGGACGTGAAGAGTCGGCTATAGTATCTTGTCGTTATCTGACCAAAGCTTATCATGTTTGTGCCCTGGAGTGTGGCTGTAGGCTGGGATAGTTTGATCTTTGGTGCCCTGTCAAATAGTGGCTTTTTATGGTCAAAAGCTTTATCGTCTTTGTAAAGCGATAAAATTTTTGTCCTCTCGTTTTGCCCTTCATCCAGTAGTCCCTCTTTTCATCTAAAAAGCTATGTTTTCGTCTTCACCATCTATGAGCCCACTTATGGATCAGGATGAGCGTGCGTGATGATGACGTGGGTTGACCTCTTGGCTTTATATCAAAAGTTCAGATCATACTTTAAAAACCTCCAAGCTATCTTCATAGTTGCCATCTATGAGCGCCGAATATC